>X363_Desmarests_Spiny_Pocket_Mouse__coassemble_290_pt1 | contig 35874 bp, 23 predicted proteins | sample X363_Desmarests_Spiny_Pocket_Mouse__metabat2_high_PE_013 | metagenome-assembled genome bin X363_Desmarests_Spiny_Pocket_Mouse
AGCGGGAGAGTAGGTCACCGCCACCCTTACGGCCCGGCCGGATGTCAGCACGACATCCGGCCGGGTCTTTCTTTTTCCGCGCTATTTGATTTTTTAGTAATTTTGTAGGATAGATAAAGCTATTTTTTCATGCCAGTCATTGAGATTGATAGGATAGGGTATCCGGGCACGGAGGTGTATGTCGGGCTTACCGATGTGCAGATGCGCAGTAGCGAAGGCTCAGGGATATTCATTGCGGAGAGTCCGAAGGTTATCCGCGTAGCGTTGAATGCCGGATATGAGCCGGTGTCGCTGATGTGTGAGAAAAAGCATATTAATGGTGATGCCAGTGAGATCATAGCCTTATGCGGCGATATTCCTGTATATACGGCGGGGCGTGAGCTTTTGGCATCGCTCACCGGCTATAAGCTCACGCGCGGTGTGCTGTGCGCGATGCGCCGTCTGGCCATGCGTACCGTCGCCGATGTATGTCATGATGCCAGACGTGTGGCGGTGATTGATGATGTGTGCGATGCCACGAATATTGGCGCGATATTCCGCTCAGCGGCAGCGCTTGGGATTGATGCTGTGGTGTTGGGCGGTACGGCCTGCGATCCGCTCAACCGTCGGTCGGTGCGTGTCTCGATGGGCTCGGTGTTCGTTGTGCCCTGGTGTGTCTCCGGCAGTTATATGTCAGATCTGCGTGGCCTCGGTTTCAAGATTGTGTCGCTTGCCTTGTCGGATGATTCTGTGGAGATTGACGACTTGACGCTGCGCGGCGAGAGCCATCTTGCAATCATCGTTGGCTCTGAGGGATATGGACTCCCCGCCGATATTATCGGTGAATCGGATTACGTGGCCAGGATACCGATGAAGCATGGTGTGGACTCGCTCAATGTGGCTGCAGCCGCGGCTGTGGCCTTCTGGGAGCTGCGTGCGCGTTGATGTCAGCGGCGGCGCATGTTGGAATTCGTGCCGGTCGGGCGTCGTGAGTTCAGGTCGAAAGTACCGTTGTTGAAGTTGCCGTTGTTTCCGTTGCCATATCCACCGTAACCGCCGTACTGGTCACTCCCGAATTCATCCTCTTCGTCTTCGTCGGTGCTTCCGGGCTGTTTTTCGCCTTTCTTGAGCTTAGGTTTGTTTTTCTTTATGTCCAGAGGCTTCTGCATGTCCACGGGCAGCTCATTGATGTCCCATGATTGCGCGATATCCCAGTTCTTGCGCAGGACAATCTTTTTGGGGTAATAATACACATCTTCGGGCTGGACGGTGTCTTTAAGATTCCCGGTGTCCCATTTGCCGTTTTCATTCCGGTCGATGAACAGGCGGGCATATACTGTGCCGGGTGCCAGGTGGTTGAAACGGGCCTCGCCGTTCGCCACCGGGGCGATTGCGATTGGTGCGTCCTGTTTGCTTAGCAGTTCCACGACAGCCGGACCGTATGTGCCGGTGATATTGAATACCAGATTCGAATAGTCTTCGGGCTTCTTCACGGTGAATTCGTGGCTGATGGGCTTGTTCCATTCATTGTATATGCCTGTGATTGCCGCGGAGTCGATGGTCAGGCGATACTTTTCGCCGTATTCCCACGCCACGGGCATGTGTCGGCGCATCAGCGGATTGAGACTGTCAGCCTCGAATTTCGCACCTGCGATCGGTTTCCATATCGTGTCCTGTTTCAGTTCCAGATGTACGCCGGCAGGGTCAATGCTATCTATCGGCTGCGACGCCTCGAATATCAGTGGCATGTATATCTCCTGTGTGTTGCCGGTGATGGCCTTGAATGTCAGGAAGTCCGGCTCCGGCGGGAGTGTGTCGGCCTCCTCTTTCTTTTTCTTTTTGTCTTTTTTCTTCGGATCCTTGAAAAAGAATTTCAGTGTGTCTGTGGTCCACGAAAGCTGGTCAAGTGTGTCGGTGCGCATGTATCTCAGCGACAGATACAGCGAGTCGGTGGCGATCACAGCTGTGTCGCGCAGCCAGTATTCAAGTGAGTCGAGTGTGGGATTCTTTCTGAGCATGGCTACGTCGGCGAATGAGGCTCCGTTCCTCGGCCCGGATGCCACGGTGATCTCAGGCAGAGAATCGGCTTTTGTGGCCATGTTCAGTGTGATGCGCCGCCTTTCGGGGCGGGCGTAGTCCTTGAGGTATTGCGAGGCATAGCCTTCGTTAAACCAGGTAAGCAGCACATCATTGGGGAAGTAGGCGGTGCCGGGGCGCACAGACAGCGAGTCGGTGCCGTCGCTGCCGCGCAGTGTGTCGGTCACGGTGATGGGCGATGCGTATGGCTCTATCACTGTGTCGAGGAATGCTATGTCCTCCGAGCGGTCCCATTTGTAATCACGGTTGATGTCGTTGAGCGCGTAGATATGGTAGCTACCCGGTTTTATATTTCGTACGGTGAATTGTCCCAGCTGGTTTGTGCGGGCTATGCGCTCGAGCTGCAGTGTGGATATCGCAGTGTCCGACAGATTGGAGTAAATACCTACGAGCATGCCCTGTGCCGGCTCCAGTGTGCGGGCTTCGAGCACGATGCCTGATATGCGGAGCGAGTCAATGGAGTCGCCGGTGGAGAAGTCCATGGCGAAGCCGTCCAGGATATTGCCCTCGTTCAGGTCTTTTATCGCATCGGCGAAATCTATTGTGTATGTCGTGTTGGATTTCAACGAGTCGCGCAGGTTCACAGTCACCTTGCGCCCGTTGGCCGATATCTGCGGGGCTTCTTTCTGCACCGGCGATACTATCACCTTGTTGAATGCGTCCTCGAGCTGCACATTCTCGTCGAAGGTGATTTCGATACGCTGACGGTCGACGTTCAGTGCTCCGGGGCGTGGATTAGAGCCGGTGAATACAGGGGGGGTGAGGTCGCGCGGGCCGCCCTCGGGGCGCCCGATGCTGGCGCATGCGGTCATAAGTGCGGCTATCACCGCCACGGCCAGATATTGCATCGGAGATAATCCGTGATTTCTCATATTCTGCGGTTTATAAAACATCAAGAGCCTGACACGACGGAAAATACCGGCGATGCAGGCTCCTGATGAGTGCCCGAAGTGGGACTCGAACCCACACAGCCGCAATGGCCAAGGGATTTTAAGTCCCTCGTGTCTACCATTCCACCATTCGGGCTTAGGCGGTGCAAATTTAATCAAAATATGTAACTCTTGAAAATTTTTTATGTTATATTTCACATTTCACAAAGCCGGTGGAGCAAAACAACGGATGACGACGGAAATGACGGATAAATAGGGGGGGGAATCATCATTGAGCATCCCGGCCCGTTGTTTGTCGCCTATTGTAAAGTGTTAAAAATGCGGGCGGTGCGGTGATTTTTGTGCGTTATATTTTCTTAACACAGGATTTTTGTGTAATTTTGCCGTGCCAAACAAATCGGCGATTGCCCTTCCCTATATCCAGTTTTGGAAATGGGGGGGGTAATTTATTGATATACAATGAGTTGCGCACAATCTCCGAACATTGTTCCGTTTCTGACACTAATAACAAACCAATTATTATTCTCAAAACAATGTTCAAATCTTTACGCATTTTATTGCTCCTTGCGCTGTTGCCGGCGCTGGTAGCGCCGCCTGTCTCGGCTCAGGAGGCGACGGAGGATGCAACCACGGTGGCATTCTATTTCGCGTTTGAATCCCCGCAAACCAACAGGCCTTTTAAATTCACCCTCGCCTCATCAGAGCCACAAGCGATGAAAATCACCGGCAGGTATGGCACTATCCCTACGGAGTCAGATGATCCGGTCATGCCTGATGGCACAACCTATGTCATAAACGACCTCAGCGGCAGCGAATATTTCTATGTGGAGGTGGAGAAGCCTGAGCTGATTACCAGGATCGATTTTTCCCGCGCCGACGATTCATGTGCGCCAGCGACGATTTTCCACCCCTCCACAACCTTGCCTTCCCTTGCCGAGGTGCGCGGAGACAATAATGAATTGGAGGTTTGTCAATTACTGGGTACGTATGCCAAAAATGTCAGCATAATCAGTCTCAGGAACAGTCCATTTAATAAAGGTGTTAAATTGGCGGGTTTGACATCGCTGACATACCTGGATCTGTCTACAGCAAACGGTCCTGTACAAGGTATTGAGTGGCCTCAATGGCCATCAGGAGGTATGAGCGCCGACGCATATGTGAATGTGTCAGGCCACAGTCTTTTCTTCAACGACTTCCCAACAGGTCTTATTGGTAACCCTAACTTTCATTATTCGCCCCAAAAATTTTATCAGACGATAAGCTCTAATAAAATCACCAATGTGGTGACTGTCAGTGAGATGGGTTTGGTAATCAATGGAGACCCGATTGATGTGCAGGTGCGCAGCGGATCAACTGTCCTGACCGAAGGCACCGACTATACGGCAAAGAAAAACGGCACCGCTCAGGATTTCTATTTCATCAAGGATTTTCCTGATGTGACCTTCACCGCCACCTGCGCTTCGTTTCCCGACCTCGCCGTCACGTCAGATCCAGTGGATGTCAAGGTGGCATATTATAAAGTATTTGGCTTTGATTTCAGTAACAACGGTGACTGGAAAGACAAGAAATTCTCATTCAGGCTCTCGTCTGATGTGGCGCAGCCGATGAAGGTGCGTTGGTTTAACTACAATGTGGATCCAACGGAGTACACGGTCACACAGGCCATGTCGGAATTCGCTTGCCCTGAAGTGAGATATAGCAACCCCTATATAGATGTATATGTGGCGTATCCCGACAAAGTCACCAATCTTGATTTCTCAAGAGCCGATGATAGCCATGGCATGGCCACAGGTTTCACTTTAAAGTTGGAGAATGAGATGCCGTCGCTGCAGGAGCTGAAAGCAGCCTTCAGTGGACTTAAGTATGTGAGCAACTTTGAATATCTCCCTGATTGCAAGCGCGCCGAACTGCAGCATAACCAAATGACATCATTGTCGTTGGGCAAACCTGCCACTCCCGACGGCTACTACGCCATGGAGTACCTGGACGCGTCGTACAATCAGCTGAACTACAGTCCGACTGCCTCAACATATGCGAGGAATCTGAAGCATATCGACCTTTCGCATAATAGTATTAAGAGCATGAATGCTTCAGCCCTGAAATATCTAAACGCCGCCGAATATATCGACGTGTCCAATCAGGAGAATCATGCTCTATGCTCTGTGGAATGGCCTGAAGACATGTCGAATGTAAAGACACTCAAATGCGAAGGCAACAGCCTGTACTTCAATATGCTGCCGCATACGCAGGACCTGGCTCAGGGCGCCGCATACACCTACGGTGACCAAAACTGGAACAATGGGGATAATTATCAGAAAATCTCTATTGACAACATTATCAACAAACTCGGGATCAACCGCAGCTACTACAAATACGACGATGACATCACCCATGCGCAGTGGCAGGTGGACGGTCGGGATATAGAGTGTGACCAGACGATTAGCAGCTCGTATATGTACTTCACCTTTCCTGAAAGCCACGATAACATATACTGTCTGCTCACTCACGACCGCTTTCCCGGTCTTACCATCACTGCAGGCCCGGTCTCCATAGGTCAAGAGCGCAAAATGATTGCCCAGATTAATATATATAAAGGAGAGCAAATGGAAGGTACATTCACCTTTAAGGTGAAGACCGACGGCAGGGACAATGAAATATATGTGTATAATTCAACATCCTCCAGTGCCAAACCCCTTTATGGTGGCTTGTGCAGTCAGGATTCCACCGTATTTACCTCCAATTTGACAAAGACGACTGTTCTTTTTGTTTATTCCACCAATCCCGCAGGCATCACATCGTTGGATTTCAGCGCTCCAGAAGGTGCTGGTGGAGAGACTACAACCGAACTATCCCCTCAAATTATATATGCCGGCTACACATTTCTGCCGGCACTTGAGGAATTCATCTGTGATAACCGTAGCGGATTCCAGTATGCGACATTTTATGGAAAGGAAGTGGCGTATGCTCCTGCCATCAAGCGAATCAGCGTCAACAATACCTCTTTTCAGGGTGATGTCACGCGCTTTTTTGGCAACATAACCGAGTATCCCGCTCTGGAATACCTGTCCATGTCTGGCAGCGGACTTCGAGACAATAAAAATCTGAGGTTTAGTATCTATCCTAATCTCAAGGAACTGAACGTGAGCGGCAATAAGCTCACCGGACTGGATGCGGGCACCAACACTAAGCTCACGCTGCTCAACTGTGCCAACAATGCGATCACATCCCTGACCCTCCCCGCAGAGGCCGAGCAGCCATACGCGCTTGACTGCTCCGGCAACGCTCTCCACTTCCTCACTCTTCCGGCTCCGGCAGCGGTCCCCGGCGCCTATGCCTACGACCCCCAGGCCAATGTGGACCTGAAATTCTCCGGCGGCAGCATCGACGTGTCCAAGGTCACTGACGATGCCGCGCACATAGCAGTATTCGAGGGCAGCGAGGGCGACACCCAGCTGCGTGCAGGCGACGATTATCTGGTGGTGCAGCAGGGCACAAGCATCCGTATCCGCTTCACTCAGGCACATGAGAGCGTAAGGGTGCGCTTCGGCCATACCGGTTTCGCTGACAATTTCTACATCTGGTCCAATCCTGTGACAGGCATCACCCCTGTCGACAATTCCGGCGCATCGGTGATCCTCCACACCAATCAGGCTTCTTATCTGCCACTGGAGGTCGGTGTGACCCACTCCGCGTCAACGTCAAGCATATATCCGCTGCTCGTAGACTGGGGCGACGGCGAAATAGCCATTCCTTTCCCTCACCGCCAGGAGGACAAACGTCAGCCAAGCCCCGATTTCTACGGCAATCCTGTGGGCGATGTGAAGATCTATGATCCCGACAACAAGCTGCGCACACTCGACGTTGCCGGCCGTGAGATAAGCAAGCTCACTGTGACAGGCGCGTCTACGGGCATCACCCGGATCGAGGCTCAGCAGAACGCCCTCACCACAGCCGACCTCTCCGCCGCCGTGGCCACTACAATCAATCTCAGCGAGAACTCTCTCGAGACTGTGTCAATCAATACCGAGGCGGCTATCTCGAGTCTTAACCTGAGCCACAACCGTCTGCACTTCGGCACATTGCCGCTGCCGTCGGAAAATATAAAGACGTATGTCTACACCGATCAGGAGAAGGTGGCACTATCGGCCGGCGGCTATACTGTCACCGCCACCGAATACATGCCCGTGCTCAACGGCACCCCCACCACCGCCAAATGGTTTGAGGCCGACGGCACGGAAATCGACCCCGCCGAGTATGAGCAGACCGCCGACGGCGTGTTCACATTCAAGGGCGAACATCTGGAGATGTACTGCGAGATGTACAACGACCTCTTCCCAGGCCTGACCATCACATCCAAGCCTGTGTCGGTGTTTGATCCATCGCTTGACGGCTATCAGCTGGCATTTACCATGACCTTCCCTGCCAGTGAGATCGGCAAGGACTTCGAATTTTCCATAGGCTGTTTATTCGGCAAACACATGGTTGACCGTGGCGACGGTGAACTCTCTGCCGTTGTATCGTCTTACGGTGAGTGGAACACAATGTGGCATGGCGACAATAAAATCACCATCTCCGGCAAGAACGACACCGACCCTGTGGTGGTGAAAGTGTATTCAACAAGGCCCGAGATTATCTTCCGGGTTTGTATCCCGTATTACGGGGAGGCCACATTGAGCGACATTGATGTAAGCCGACTGGTGGATCTGAAACAATTGGCTATCCACGGACATAATCTCAGCCGGGATCTGGATCTTACGCAGAACACTAAATTAGGCACGTTGTTCTTTGAGGCATGTAATCTTACAGGGCTTACTTTGGGTGAACAGGAAAATCTTGAGTACCTCTATTTGAGTAATAGCCGGGAAGTCACGGCTATTGATGTGAGCGGCTGTCCCGCGCTTGAGACATTGATGGCTCCCGCAAATGCAATCAAAAGCCTCGACTTGAGCAATAATCCGAATCTCAAGACCCTGGACTGCGGTGGAAATCAACTTTCAGGACTTGACCTGTCGCACAACACTCTGCTTGAATCCGTGCAGTGTAACGACAATCTGCTCACAGGGCTTGACCTGTCGCACAATCCCGCGCTGACATTGCTGGGTTGCTATAACAATCAGCTCTCCGAGCTTGATCTGACTGCTAATACCAAACTCTCCACATTGCGCTGCCAGAATAATCAGATTTCTACCCTTAGGCTAAATCCCGGCCAGCAGTTCGGACAGTTCATCTGCTACGGCAACCGCCTGTATTTCGACACAATGCTTGACCCAGCTCTGCTCACTTCCGACAAGCTCACCGACTACCAATGGTTTGCCCAGCAGACAGTGCCCCTGAGCGCTACCGGCAATATGATATCCGTGGAGCGCTACCGGCCCGTGTTCGCCATGGGTGAGGGCGATGAGGCCGAGACCTGCGAGACCACATTCGAGCTCTACTATCAGAACAACGGAGCTGACGCCCTTATGACCGAAGGCACCGACTACACGTTCGACCCCGAACAGGGCATCATCACCATGCTCAAGGGCTATGCGGATGCAAGCAACGGCATCAAGCCGGTGAAGGTGCGTTTCCGCAATGCCGCCTTCGGCGCGGCGTACACCGCCTCCTACGACACCACCTGCGATTACATCGACTCCGAATGGGTGACATATACCACCGAGAACATTGAGGATCAGCTGAAACCGCTGGTGCGCTTCACAGTGGCTCCCGGTGCCGCTGCGGATACCTACATCCGTCTGGGCACCAACCTGGGCCGTAGCTCAACCATGGTGCGCATAGACTATAATGGAGCAGGCGGATGGGAGGATGCCACCGACGGACACGACGAGGCATTCATCGCCACCGAGCCGGAATGGACCACGATGTATAATAAAGAGTCGTTCCTGATAAATCTGCCGGCGTCCGTTGATGATAATACAGAGGCCACAGTCACCATCTGGGGTAACGAAAACGAAGTGGTGGAATTCTTAATGGAGCGAACACGTGGCACCGACCGTCCGATGGTGGGTGTGAACACAGAGCAATCGCAAATATCACGGTTGCTTGTGGGCAGCAACGCAATCACCGATCTGCGCCGCGTCAAGGCCAACCCGGCCACACTTACCAATCTGCGGTTGAGCTCAGATGATTTCACCGCGGCATTCAAGGATAATATCACCGACGTATATCCAGGATACAAGTATTTCGGTGAGTACACCAAATTGCGTGTTCTTGATGTTCAGAATTGCGGTCTTGTCAATATGGATCTTACCCCTCAGCAGGCGACACTCACCGATCTTCTTGCCGGTAATAATTACTGGCGTAACCGCACCGTAGGTGAGGGCGGAGGCCTGGATTTGCGCAATTTCAATGCGTTGGTGGTACTTTCTGTACGTATCTGTGACTTGACCAAGGTTGATGTCACTACGAATCCGGCCTTGGAGTCGCTTGATGCGAGCTATAATAAAGATCTGTCAGAAATAGACTTAGGCAATAACCCGCAGCTGTATTCATTATGGATTGATTACTGCGATTTTGCCGAGCTTGACCTCACGGCCAACCCGTTGTTGCGAGAATACGATTGCCGGTACAACCGTTTCCGCTTTGACACATTGCTGCACCCCGACCATCTGAGCACCGATACCGCCCCAAGCGTCACCGGCAACTACTACTCGAATAATTACAAGTATGCACCTCAGGCCGACCTCTGGATTGAGGCCACAGAGGGCGACAGCGGCATCCTCAATGCTGTGGACGCAACCAAGTATATGCCCACGGTCACAGGTAATGAGACACGGGTGAAATGGTTCGGTAACTGCGAATCCACCGATCACAGTGTGCGCGATGGCTGGCAATGGACCAACCGCCGCATCCACATGCTCGATTCCGTTCCCGGCCAGGCTTACGCAACCGCGTTCGCAGCCTACGCCGACTTGCCATCCAAGGAGGAGTCCAAGGTGAAATACGGCCCTGAGGATTGCTGGGATACCCCATCAAAAGCTGCCGGTTATGCGACGGATGATGATATCTACGATTACGGCTATGCAGCCAATGGCAAATATCAGTTTATGTACAAGACTCCTGCCATACGTGCCGAGTTCAATAACCCGGTATTCCCGGATCTCACTCTGTATACCAATAAGGTTGCCATCGATGGACAGCGAATAATCACCGGTGTTGAGGATGTGACAGCCGACGAGGCTGAACCCGAATATTACACTATCCAGGGTATCCGTATGCCGGCGCGCAGCCGCGACGAACTCAGCCCCGGCATCTACATAGAGCGCCGCGGACGCCAGACCACCAAGATAATGATTCGCTGAATCAGAAGCAAAAGCCCGTGAGGGTGATTTTTTCATTCATTATTTAAATAAGCAGATAAGGCTGCGCGGGTTAGTCCCGTCGCAGCCTTAGTTTTATGCCCACGCAGCTGTTTTCATATTTCACGGAAAGAGATAGACAATGGATTATTTACTATGTCGCGAAGCGACTGCACTTCTCTTCCCGGCCAAGGTGAAGTCGCCTCGCGACTTAGCATCCGGAGCATTAGCCTGATCCGCGCGGCTCAGGCCGGCGGTTATAAATTGTGAAGTCGCTCCGCGACACCTTTCATCCGCACACCTCCGTCTTATCCGTTTCATCCGTTGTCTGTCTCCCACGCACAGGCTGCATATGATGCCTAAGCTGCCTATGATTCCTAAACTTTCAACTCAACACCATTACGCCTGATTAATTCATTATTTTTTTTGGATAATCCATTAATTATAATTATTTTTGTCAAATAAAAACATAACGATTGTAATTTTTTCTCCAATTAAAACTGAAAAATCATAATCTAACAATAATCAATCATCAAACAACAATATTTTTATGAAAAAACTTTTTACTCACTTGCTCGCGGTTGCCGCAGCCATTCTTCTCGGCTCGGCATCTACCGGTGCCCAGGAGGCTCTTGCCATCGACTTCGGCAACATCTCCCCGGCTCCGTACACCTTGTTTGTCAAAGGCTCCGCCAATGAATATCTGCATGAGATTGACATCATGTTCCCGGAAGCCCAGCAGATCACGATCAATCCCGATGTTAAACCTATATGCGGGTATGTATCGCTGACCAATGCACTCAATGTCAAGGCACATCAGGCTTATTATGGCGACACCCCCACAGTCTCAGCTATAGACGGTGGTATCCGAATCACTGTATATGGTAAAGGCTCGTATGGATCTAACGAACTCGGATTATCGTATGCAGTCAACACTAATCCTCTGGCTTTGAAGCTGCCCGCCGGACTCATCACTGTCAAGGGGGTCGATGGTGTTGATCGCTCCAATGCTGATACCTATCTGCGGTATTTCTGGGAGAATTTTGAAGCTGTTCATCCCGTTGGCATCACGCCTGGATCCAATGTTTCAGAGGCACAGCTCACCACTATTACATTCCCCGCAGATGTCACAATTGGCTCCGCTCCCACAAATTACTACGGCAATAAACTCAAGCTGTTCAAGATTGTTGGCAACGAAAAGCCCGAGGAAATCGCGTCATTCACTCTGTCACAGCAGGACGGTGCTCCCCTTAAAGGCGCTCTTGTGATGAAAAATGAGGGCGCGTCAATTCCTGCTGGTCAGTACTTCATCGCCTACACATCTAACTACATCTTCAAGAAGAACGGTGTGGAGCAGAAAGGCGCCTACATGTTCCCGATCAACGTTGTCAGCCTCACCGCTACTGAGATGTCGGTGAAGATTGCCGAAGGATTCTCCGCCACAGGTAAGAACCTGCCTGAATTCGCACTCTCCGTAGCAGGAACTCCTGTCTTCTCCGCCGGTGCTGTCACAGCCACTATCGGCGAAGATGTATACAACCTCACAGTCTCAGGACAGAATCTCGCTTTCTCTGCTGCCGACGCAGCCGCCATCAAGGAGCAATTCGCCAACAAGGACGCATTCCAGGTGGCTATCGCTGCCGCTGCGGGTGCCATTCAGGTCTCGGGCGATGATAGCTACTCCAACTCCAATGCCATCGCTGCCACCTTCACCCTCAAAATCGAAGACATGATGGACTTCTCGCAATATGAGGGTCTTTACTATATGAAATACCTCATCGGACAGTCGCAGGACGGCGACCCTGTGGAGATTCGCGGCCTCAAGCAGGCCTATCTGGCAAACTTCTCCGACGAAGGAATGGGCTATATGCTCACTGGATTTGCTGACCCCACTCCTGAGACCAGCAACGGACTGGTTTACGGCGTGCCCAATGCTGCCAAGCATTCGATTGACTTCCCGGCTTGCCAGATGCTGTATTTCAGCGATGCTCCACGTGCCGGCCTCACTGAAGAGGATGTAGCGCAGGTTGCCCTCATCGCCAAGGACGAGGACACTATGATCTACGACCCCGCCACCGCGACCAAAATCCCCGCATATATCCACGACGATGCCACAATCACTTTCGACGGATGGAAACTCGCCACCATCTCCGAACAGGGCGGTGAGCTCAAGGCCGACTACGCCTACGTCACCGACGGCAAATCGCTTTTCATCCCGCTGAGCGAGAACAAGCCTGAAGCTGCGTCAGATTTCAAGGTCGAATTCACTTCCGGAGCATCCGGCCTCGTTGTGGCCGCATCCGCTGTCCTTCCAGACAAGGATGTCACCGGCTTCGAAGTATATGCCGGTGAAGATCTCGTATACAAGAACTATCGCGTCGCCGGCGGCGAACACCTTGATTTCGTTCTTGACCTCGTACCGGCCAAAGGCACCACCTACACTTTCACTGCCAAAGTATACAACTGTCTCACTGAATCAGATCCCGCATCTGTTGTGCTCACGTTTGACCCCATTGACATCAACGACGTGATCGGCGACTATAAGACCGAGGCTTTCTCCGGTAAGATGTCACCATATGCCGCCGACAACAATAAGAAAGTCAATGTGCTCGTCAACGATACACAGTTCAGCTACGTGGACATGAAGATGACCGTGGCTCAGGATGGCGATGCCGTCGGGGTTGAATACCCTGTCGTGATCACCGGTCTCGGCGACTTCAATATGCAGGGCACATTCAACGCCCTCACCGGTCGCTTCACTTTCAAGCAGGAAGGCGCTTACAATTTCACTTTCAGTTACACCGATCCTGACACCGGATCAGAGAAGTCCGGCTCTCAGACTATGGACATGATCGCGTATAACAAGACCGATGATATCGTGAAGAACACTCCTGCCGTTGCTGATTTCGCAGAGAATAAGATCACATTCGGGGGCGGTGTGTCTCCGGCATGGTGCCTCGTATACTACGGTGGCATGGATCTCTACAACACCACAGCCATCTCTTGCACCGAGATGGTGCTCGTCAAGGATGTCACTGTATACACTCCCGGGTCTCCCGTCCTGACACTTACCGATGATCCCGACAAAACAGCCCACCATGTGTCAGGTACCGTGACCATGCCGACTGCCGATGCCGAGGGCAATCCTCTCCCCGCCAGTGTGGAATTATCCGTTTACGTCTACCGTAACCTTCCCATCGGTCCGATGGAGCCTCTTATGAATAAGGTTGTCGCTGCTGACAACGGCCCCGAGATTGAAGGTTTCACCCTGGTATATGCCGGTGAAAAAGCCGCTCCCGGCGAAGTGGTCAAATTTACCGACCCCGCCACCGACCTGGATGCACAGCAGGAATTCTATTATGTGGCCACTGTCGCACACAATGGCACATTCTGTGAGGAGCCGGATATGAAGCTGATCGACAGCTACTCTGCTATCAGCGAGATATTCACCGATGCCGACGACACCCACAATGTCTACAACATCCAGGGTATCCTCCTGATCCGTGATGCAAATGCCGACGCTGTACGCAGCCTCAATTCAGGCATATACGTCGTAGGCGGTCGTAAAGTATTCGTGAAGTAAAAAACATATAATAGATTTTTTTCAAGGCAGGGTCGTTCCGTGAGGGGCGGCCCTGCCGCATTTTTCCATTGTCACTCCTAACTTTGTACTTAACCCAAAATTTTGTACTTTTGTGCAAAACAAATCTCATCATGAAAATCAAGTCAATATTATTATCATTGTTCGCCGCAGGAGCCATTGTCGCTCAAGCCGATGAGCCAAAGTACATATTCTACTTCATTGGCGACGGCATGGGAATGGGGCCTTCGGTCGCCGCGGAGATGTACAACCGTCAGGTGCTCCAGAGCCCGATGCCAATCACCATGTACCGTTTCCCCGTCGTGAGCCAGGCGCTTACATATAGCGCAAGCTCGCCTGTCACGGATTCCGCAGCAGCAGGCACAGCTCTCTCCACAGGTCATAAGACCAGGAATGGCATGCTCGGCATGGATCCTGACACCATCCCGGTGACATCCATGGCCAAGGTGCTCCAGGCCGACGGCTATGGCATAGGCGTGGTCACATCCGTCGCCCCCGACGATGCCACTCCCGGCGCATTCTACGCCCACGTGCCGAATCGCTCAATGTATTATCAGATAGGCGTGCAGGCTGCCGAGAGCGGATACCAGTTCCTCGCTGGCGCAGGTCTGCGCGGAGAGAAAGACAAGGATGGTAATCCCACCGACCTGCTCCGGATCATGGAGAAGAACAATGTACGGGTAGTGCGCGGAGCCGCTGCGCTTGATTCAGTCAGTGCAGAGAAAATCTTCCTGCTGAATAATCCCGGGACAGATGCCGGAGACATCGGATACACGATCGACTCCATACCCGGTGTCCTCACTCTGCCCGTGATCACACAGGCATGCCTTGACCATTTGCGCAAGGTCTCGCCCGACCGTTTCTTCATGATGGTCGAAGGCGGAAATATCGACCACGCCCTCCACGGCAACGACGGCGGTGCGGCCATCAAAGAAGTGCTGAACTTCAACGAAGCCCTCGAGATTGCCTACAATTTCTACAAGCGCCATCCCAAGGAGACACTTATTGTGGTCACTGCCGACCACGACACCGGCGGAATGACCATCGGAAATCCATTCCTGGGCTATGACGCACGTCTGCAATACATCGATCATCAGAAAGTTTCCAAAGAGCGCTTCAGCGAGTTCTGCAAGAGTATACTCCGTTCGCGCCGCACATTCACCTGGGACGACATGCGCGAGTATCTCGCCGGGAATTTCGGTTTCTGGAATGCCATACCACTTACCGATGCGCAGACACAAAGCCTGAAGGATAAGTTCGATGCCACCTTCGAGCTCCGTAACTCCGCCGACCAGAAGACACTCTATGCCAACTTCAACGCATTCGCTGTAGAAGTATACAAAGTGTTCAACGATGCAGCCGGAATCGGCTTCGTGGCCACATCCCATACCGGCAACCCGGTGCCTGTGATGGCGGTGGGGGTTGACGCACACCGGTTCTCGAAACTTAACAATAATATCGACATCCCCGGCACCATTCTCGCGATTGCCGGAAAATCATTGCCACAATGAAGATTATCAATTTCGATAATGAGCCTTCGCTCATGAGCCGCATCATGCTGGAGATGCGATCTACAGATGTCCAGAATGATCCTATGCGTTTCCGGTGCAATCTCGAACGCGCCGGACAGATCATGGCATATGAAATTTCCAAGACCCTGCGTTACCGTGAGGTCGATGTCACCACGCCGTTGGCCGTGGCCAAGTGCCACGACCTGGCCGATCAGGTGGTGCTCGCCACTATTTTCCGTGCAGGGCTTCCATTCCATCAGGGTTTCCTAAGTTATTTCGACCGCGCTGAGAATGCTTTCGTCTCTGCCTACCGCAAATACAAGGAAAAGGAAAATTTCGATGTGCTCATCGAATACCTGGCCTCCCCGCGGCTCGACGGCAAGGTGCTCGTGCTCTGCGATCCAATGCTCGCCACAGGCGCCTCGATGGAGCTGAGCTACCGCGCCCTCCTCACCAAGGGTGAGCCAGAGCATGTGCATGTGGCCTCGGTGATCGCATCGCAGCAGGCAGTCGATTATATCGCCCGCACATTCCCCGCTGAAAAAACCACGCTATGGGTAGGTGCAATAGACAACGAGATTAATTCACACAGCTACATTGTGCCCGGTCTCGGCGATGCCGGCGACCTGGCTTTCGGTATAAAGGAATAAGATATGGTGCAGTCTGATCTTATAATCATAGGCGGAGGCCCCGGTGGCTATGAGATTGCCGCCGAGGTGGCCGCAAAAGGCTTGTCGGTCACTCTGATTGAGCGTGATGCCTTGGGCGGCACATGTCTCAACCGCGGATGCATACCCACCAAATGCCTCTGTGCATCGGCTTCGGCTATACTCACCGTGGCCGATGCAGCGCGTTTCGGCGTGGAGGTATCCGGTTACAAGGCCGATTATTCAGCCGCAGCAGCGCGTATGGCGCAAGTCACCGGCCAGCTGCGCGACGGCATTGCCTCTCTCCTCTCCAAAGTAAATGTGGTGCACGGTGAGGCCCGTCTGGCTCCCGACCATGTGGTGGAGGTGGGCGCTGAACAGTACACCGCCCCACGCATCATCATAGCCACAGGCTCCGCACCGGCGGCGCTCAACATCCCCGGCGCAGAGTTGGCCATGACCAGCGACGATTTCCTGCGCCTCACGGAGTTGCCACGCCGTGTCGCCATCATCGGCGGCGGTGTAATAGGCATGGAGTTCGCATCCATCCTGGCCGCTTTCGGCACGGAAGTGACAGTGCTGGAATTCATGAAGGAGATTCTGCCGCCGTTTGATCCCGAAGTGGCCAAGCGTCTGCGCATGTCGCTGCAGAAGCGCGGGGTTGTCACCAAGGTAGGTGCTGCTGTCACAGCCATTGAGAAATCAGGCGAGGAACTGCGCGTGGCCTATTCCGGCAAGAAAGGTGAAGAGGCAGTGGAGTGCGACGCCGTGATCATGGCAGTCGGCCGCAAGGCTGTCGTGCCCGATGGCTGCGACGCCGCAGGCATAAAGCTTACGCAGAAAGGTTTTATCGCTGTCGACGATAATTATCAGACCTCTGCCAGGGAGATTTTCGCAGTGGGTGATGTCAATGGCCGCTGCATGCTGGCTCATGCCGCCGCAGCCCAGGCACGTGTGGTGATGGGACTGATGGATGGCCGCTCCATGCTGGTGCCTTCGGCAGTGTTCACCGCCCCCGAATGCGCCATGGCAGGACTCACACCCGCGCAGTGCGACGCCGAGGGGCTGCGGTACAAGTCCGCCAAGGCGATGTTCGCCGCCAATGGCAAGGCTCTGGCCATGGGCGAGGGCGAAGGCTTTGTGAAGGTGCTTTATGATGCCCGCTCAGGCCGCATCTACGGTGTGCATATCATAGGCCCGCATGCCGCCGACCTGGTGGCGGAGGCCACGGCTGTTATGGATTCCGGGATGAGTGTCAACGAGGTGGCTCACCAGATCGTGCACGGACATCCCACGCTATCCGAGGTGTTCGCCGCCGCCTGCACCGCCGCTGTCCTTGAGGATTGACATATTATATTGAAGCCGCTTCAATGGGATGCGCCGCATGGCGCTCCCGGCGGTGAAACGCTTGTAGCCCGATGAGGTCATAGTCCTGATATCATCGGGCTTCAGGTTTATTTTGCGCGGGTCCGGGGTGAATTCCTCTATTGTGGTGAGCGGAGCTTTGGCGTTGTGCGGGCATACACGCTGGCATATGTCGCAGCCGTAGACATAGCCGTGGCGCGGTATGCTGTCGGGCATCTCATCCGGGGCCGACCGGTGTTCTATGGTGAGGTAGGACAGACAGCGGCGGGCGTCGCATCCGCCACAGCCGTCGAGGGCGCCGCCGGGGCATGCTTTGACGCAGCGTCCACAGCCGTCGCAGCTCAGGCGGCACGGCTCGTCGGGAGGCACCTCGCCGGTCCAAAGCAGTTCGCCTAAGAAGAAGTACGAGCCTGCGCCGGGGATTATTAGCTGATTGTTCAGGCCGATGAACCCTATGCCGGCCTGCACTGCCCAGTAGCGCTCGCGCATCGGCGCGGTGTCCACCAGGGCGCGTGTCTGTCCGCCGTAGCGGGCGGTGATCCATTCTCCAAGACGGTTGAGCCTGTCTTTGAGCACATAGTGGTAGTCGGCGCCCAGGGCGTAGCGGGCTATGGTCGGGCCGTCAGGCTGTGGCTCTATCCCGGAATTGTAGCAAAAGGCGCATGATATCACGGTGCGGGCACCCTCGAGCAGCAGGGCGGGATGGGTGCGCACATCCTGATAGCGGGCGCAGTAGTCCATGGTACCGTGGCGGCCTGTCGTTATCCAACGTTCGTAGACACCGCATGCCTCGGCATCCACCGCACCCGCCCGGGCGAATCCAGCCGCCGTGGCTTGCAGCGACAGGGCCATCGCCCTGATCTCCTCCTTACATCTCAAGAGGGAGGAACTCATAGCCTTCGGATTTGAGCCATGCTATGGCGCGCGGCAAAGCGATATGCATGTTGGGCCATGCCTTTACTGAGTCGTGGAATACGATTATGGAGCCGTTGCGTGTATAACGTCTCACATTGTCAAACACCTGGTCGGGGTTGAGCCTTTTGCTGTAGTCGCGTGTCACCAGGTCGTACATCACTATGTTGTAATGGTGTTTCACCACTGCCGCCTGGCTCCATCGCATCAGGCCGTGGGGCGGGCGGAACAGGGTGGTGTCAATCAGATTCTGCGCCTCGTTGATGTCGCGCAGATAGTTGATGCTGCGCACCTTGAATCCCTGCATATGGTGCATGGTATGGTTGCCGTAGCTGTGTCCGTCGCGGCGTATCCGCTCCAACAGCTCGGGATGGCGGCGCACATTGTCGCCCACCAGGAAGAAAGTCGCTTTGATGCCCTCGCGCTCGAGCAGGTCAAGCACCCAGGGGGTTATCTCCGGTATAGGGCCGTCGTCAAACGTAAGGTACACCACCTTGCGCCCCCGGCGCTTGACGCGCCAGGTGGCTTCGGGGAACAGTAGGCGGTAAAGCAGAGGCGGCTGCTCGATGAACATCAGAATGTCGGGTTGAGGCGTGTGAGATCCTTGATGCTCAGGCTGTAGATGTCAAGCAGGTCGCGCGTGCGTGTCATACGGTCGGTGGATGTGGAGTCGTGGAGAGACGAGAGGGTGAGTGCGCGCTGCATCAGCTCGGCCCAGGCAGGATATGCGGCCAGGTCGGCTGCGTTCTGTTCCAGCTCTTCAGTGGACATGTTCTCAAGGTATAGCCAGTGGTATACGTAGCTGCCGTTGTCGATGCTGAGTGTCTCGGCCAGATCCTTGAGCGCCTGTGCGTTGGCTGCGGGGTCGGCCATGAGTTTGGAGCGGAGGTCGATGTAGTTCTGGAATCCGACGAGCAGGGGCACATAGCGCAGGGCGTATGTCTCACTATTGCCGAGCGCGTGCAGACGTGTGGCGTCGAGCGATGCTGCGTAGCGCGAGAGCTGTCCGTAGCGCTCCATGGATATGTCTATGAGCTTCTGTGCGCGTGCCATGTCATCGGCATTTCCGCTCACGGCGTTGAGCTTCAGATACAGGATGATGGTGGGGATGTCGGTCATGCTTTCGTAGCGAGCCACATCGGCGGGGAGCTTCTCCTCCATCATGTTGAGTATGATCCGGGCCATGTCGTATCGGTTGGCGGGGATTGGTTTGCCATTGGCTTTGGCCCATTCCACGGCGAAGTCTGAGGCGGGAAGATCGCCTGAGTTGATCAGATGCTCGGCGGTCTCGATCATGGAATTGCGCACAGTGGATACCATGCGGCGCACAGTCTCGTCGAGGTATAGCTTATCGGCGGCATCCGGAGCGTCAAGTCCACCCCAACGGAAGCGCGACACGATGTTCTCGAATGCTTTCTCAACGGTGGGCGATACAGGAGCGCTGCGGAATGGTGTGACTTGCTGCGCCAGACCGGTGCTGCTCATGTATGGCTCCAGACCGAGATAATAGCGGTTGGGCACAGTGGTGGCGAAGTATACAGGGCGGCTGAAGCCGTCGGCCACACTGTTGGCCACGATGTCGAACGACAGCAGTTTTGACAGGCCGAAGCTGGAAGCGAGGCCGTTCATGGTGATGTCGCCCAGATACGGGATACGGTAGGTGGAATCGGCCGAGGCGGGGTCGATGCCGAACGCGTGGTATGCGGCTGCGGTATCCACTGCGCTATACATTCGGGGTGTGGAAAGCAGATGTATGGGGCGGTTGGTCATCTCGCGGTCGGGCTCTGAGGCGTAGAATTTCGCCAGACCTTCCATGGCTTCCACGGGCTCCTGTGAGGCACCGGGCGTGGTGAACGACCACACGAGATTCTCGTAGGCATAATCCGTGGGCTGTGCGGTCATTTTCACGGCCTCGGCATCGTAATATGGGTGCCGGAGCTGATTGGCGTACCAGTCGGTGGAGAGGTACGAAAGGTTGATCACACGCACATCGGTGCGCACGCCTTCCACTTCCTGGGCGTACCACAGAGGGAAGGTGTCGTTGTCACCGTTGGTGAATATTATGGCGTTCTGGTCGAGCGAGTTCAGGTAATTCTCACCAAAGTCGCGTGTGGTGTAGCGTCCGGAGCGGTCATGGTCATCCCAGGTCTGGGACACCATCTGCAGGGGTACCAGAATTCCTATCACGGCAGCTACGGCAGCTGCGGGAACGGTGGCGCGCGAAGCGTCGGGGTCGCCTTCGGCGGCTTTCTTCTTGCCGTCGGCGATGTTGCATATCCATTGCCATATGGCTGGTACGCCCATGCCTATCCAGATGGCGAAAGCATAGAATGATCCGGCGAAGGCGTAGTCGCGTTCGCGGGGCTGGCCGGGGGTCTGGTTGAGGTATAGGATGATGGCGATGCCCGTCATGAAGAATAGGAAGAATACCACCCAGAACTGTTCGATGCCGCGCTTTTCATCGCTTGCGCCGCGGTGGCGGCACAGCGACTGCCAGATGATGCCGAACACGCCCAGCAGCAGAGGCAGCATGTAGAATACGTTATGGCCTTTGTTGCCGGTGGTGAATTCCTCGGGTACCAGGCTCTGGTCGCCCAGGCGCATGTTGTCGATGAAGGGTATGCCTGAGATCCAGTTGCCCAGATGAGGCTCGCCGTTGCCCTGGATGTCGTTCTGGCGTCCGGCGAAGTTCCACATGAAGTAACGCCAGTACATATGGTTGAGCTGGTAATTCATAAAGTAGCGGAAGTTGTCGCCAAACGAGGCTTTCCATACATACTGGTCAGGGCCTGTGGAGCCTTCGTATGTGCTGATGGGCTTCATATTGTTCAGGAATGAGCCCAGCTCAATCAGGGGTACATATCCTTGTGATGCCCAGCGGCTCATGCGTTCCTTACCGGCGGTGTACGGCAGCATCTCCAAATCCTCATTGCTGTACAGGCACCAACCTTTGTATCCCTTGACATGCTCCGGGTCGGAGCTGTATACGCGGGTGAAGAGCATGTTCAGGTCGGGAGTGATCTTGTAGTCGGGAGTCCAGAGAGCCTCCACGTAGCGGTCGGGCTCGTCGGGACTGGCCTTCGATACTTTGGTGTATCCGGATGAGCCGTTGTCGATGGCTGCGCCGTTGGCGTCGCGCATGATGCCGTCGATCACTTTTGTCACGGGCATGCCTTTTTCGTCCACAGCCACATACGACACCACATTCTGCTGGTCGTCGTAAGCCTGTTGCACATCAAGCGCCTCAGCGAACACGGGGCCGTTGAAGAGCGGGCGTTGGCCGTATTGCTCGCGGTTGAGGTAGGAGGAGAGTGCGAACACGTTGTCGGGGGCGTTCTGATTCATAGGTGTGTTGGCCGAGGCGCGTATAAGCAGCAGGGCATACGAGGAGTAGCCTATGAATATCACGAAGATGCTGATGGTGATGAGATTGAACACGCGCACCGGTATACGCTTGCAGAATCCCCAGAGGTATACTGCCACGGCGGCTATGAGAAGCACCCACACCAGTGCGCTGGATGTGAGGAAAGTGAGTCCGGAGATCATGATGCAGAGCATGAACAGGAGCTTCACCGTGGAAGCTGAGAATTGCTTGTCGCCATTGAAGGCGTATATCGTTGCTCCGAAGATGGCCAGGAGCACGATGGCATAGATGAGCACGCCCATGTTGTATCCCAAGCCGATGCTGTTGACGAAGAACAGCTCGAAGCCCTGTGCCACCTTGATGAATCCGGGCACAAGTCCGTACAGGATGGCGCCAACCACTACCACGGATACTGCCAGAGCCAGAAGTGAGCCTTTGACGTTGGTATTCTTCCATTTGCGGTAGTAGAACACCAGGCCGATGGCGGGGATGCAGAGCAGGTTGAGCAGATGCACGGCGATGGAAACGCCTATCACGTAGGCGATAAGCACGAGGTAGCGGTCGGAATGCGACTCGTCGGCATGGTTTTCCCATTTTAGGATGAGCCAGAATACCAACGCGGTGCAGAGCGAGGAGAATGCGTACACCTCACCCTCGACGGCAGAGAACCAGAACGTGTCGGACCACGTGTATGCCAGTGCTCCGCACAGTCCGGCTCCCATGATCACGATGAGCTTCGAGAGGGAGATTTCTGTGGCATCGTCGCGCACCACTATGCGGCGCACCAGATGGGTGATGGTCCAGAAAAGAAGGAGTATGGTGAGGGCGCTGAGCAGGGCCGACATGGTGTTGACGGCGATAGCCGCTGTGTGCATGCCTCCGCCGAAGATGGTGACGAAAAATCGGGCAGTGAGCATGAAGATAGGGTTGCCCGGCGGGTGCCCCACCTCGAGTTTTGCGCCTTGTGAGATGAATTCGGGACAGTCCCAGAAACTCGCCGTAGGCTCGATTGTTAGCAGATATGTGACTGCGGCCACAACGAAGCAAAGCCATCCCAGCGAGTTGTTGATCAGATTATATTTTTTCATATTCCACATAATATGTGCGTAGTAAGGTGCAAAATTAGTGAAAAAGGCTGAGATGGCGTGCTATTTAACATATTTTGTAAATGGGGGCTTGGGCCAATGCAGAATTATGAATGCAGAATGCGGAATTTTAGAAAAACAACGGATTTATACGGAATTGACGGAGTAAACAGATAATTTTTATTTTTATCCGTAGGTACCCGTCGGATCGGTATTTATCCGTTGTCGGTCTCCCCTAAAAAGAGATGCAGGGCGCTCTGCAGTGGAGACAGTAATTCTGAACGACCACTTAATGCAGAAGCGTGGCGTTAGATGGGGATTATGGTGTATCCGTTGCGGTCGGCGATAAGCACGATAAGCGCCATCAAAAGAATACAAATGGGCCCAACCGGCGTTGCCACGAGGCACAGGATGCCGGTGACGGCCAGGCATGCCAGAGTGTAGACTATGAATTTCGGCCAGTTGCGCCCCCAGTGTTTGACAGAAAAGAAACTGAGTACCACCATCACTATCAGAGCAATGACATACCCGATGATTTCGATTACTGATGCGCTTGTGTCCTCCATCTGATAGGACGCGTCCATGGAGTCGGCCCATGAAAAATCATTATCCTTGCTCACGACAAAGAAATGTGACATGCCTTCGGGGTGGACATGGCGATAAATCTTTATGTATGATTCGCGGGCAGGCGAATGGTAGAGTGTGACGCGGGTGGAGTCGCCGGTGAAACCGGAAGAAAGCAATTCACAGTCTGCAACCTTGAAAAACGTTGTGTCGGGGATTTCGTAGGGGTTGGCCAGCAGCTGCTCTGTCACTTTGTCGTAATACAGCAGCGCGAAACGTGTGGTGTCACTCGCGGAAGATATGTCATAGCCGTGTGTGGCGATTTTTTTGACTGCGAAGCCTTCGGGAACAGAAAAGGAGATGCCGACAGATTCAGCATCGTCTTGGTAGGTCTCAGCAAAGCCCTGCGCGAAGCATGAAAGCATGCACAGCAGGTAGAGGATAGTTTTTTTCATGATGTATAATTAGCGAATAAATTGAGATTATGAGGTTGTTTTTGAAAGTTTTGCAAAACCAGGTCGTTCAAAGCATATGTCAGCCTTTTTATATCGAAGGCTTCCTTGGGGAACACCAGCGGGCGGGGGATGGCCCAAGAGCCACCGTCTTTAAGCTCTTTGGTATAGAGTAATATAAATGCGGAGCAGCCGGACAGGAACTTGATGCAGACGGGGTGGAACATCATCCATCTGACTTCATCAATTTTTTGCGCGCCTAAGCACGCCTCAAGATATGCGCGCAGGGCAAATTCGTCGACGTGCCAGTCGCTTGAATAGTCCGCTGTGGCCTTTACATAAGCGTGAGCCACGGCCTCGGGTGTCAGGTGCTTTTCGGACAGCCAGTATTTCTCTCTGATTCCTTTCAGAGTATTTTGCAGTTCATTTATTTCATCGCGTTTCTTATTTATTGTCGCCTCGAAGATTCCTGAGGACAAACGAGCTGTCTGGATTCTGATGCTCATGATTGTACTGTTCCGGCTTCTTATCCCTGCTTTTAAGTTTTCAATCCGGGATTTGATCTCGTTGGGCATTAAGAAGTCTAAATAATGTGCGCATGCCGCAAAGTCGGAGCTGACTTTCTCGCTGAACTCCTTCAACTTGGTGCTCAAATCCACACGGTCTTTCATTCGGGAAAAGTGACTGGATGCAAATTCTCTGATTTCAGTGTCGGAAAGGTTGGCGGCACGGCAGATCAGCGGTTTCATCAGAGGATTCCGCAATGCAACACCCGCAGAGTTGTTATATACCAGAGAATCAAGGATGCGCAGCAGGCCATGGAGCCGGAATGACGACTTGATACCGAGCCAGCCGAGCATAGTCTGGAACGGAACACCCTCCCTGAATATGAGGAGAATCATGAAAAGATGCTTCACCATTGGCTCTCCGTACTCGTAGATGGCATGGCGTATATAAAGAGTCTCACCATAAAAATAAGAGTTCGCTTTGCTGAAATTAAGGATAAAATTGTCCAGCCTTTCGAATGAGACGTATTCGGCCATGTATCGTGTGGACAGGATCATCTGGCGCGGAATCCATCTGACGGGGGATTTAAACATTGTCTCACCTTGTGTCTGAGTGAGGCGTTTGCTGTAGTCCTTCATAAACGACCTGATGTATCCGTTTATGTCAAACCACCAGGTTTTATCCAGGTCGATTATCTGTGATTTATCACGCCAGGTTATACACCTGTCGAAATCCTCTCTATGCAACGAACGGCATGTTATAAATCTATAATCGACTTTTGTTTTAGTGACATTAGAGATATACTCTAAATAATGTGAAATCGAGACGCGCAGATTCAATAACTTATTGTAGCTATACACACTCTCGGGAGTTCGGTAGTCCATTTCGCATGCCTCGATATTGTCAAGGATGAAACACCATTTATATCGGCCAATCTCCTTAAACAGCGTGTCGGCAGAGGTATAGTCGATCTCTTTGAGCCCGTCGCGGAACCAATTGTAGACGAATTTAAACAGTCCTTTCCGACGGCGCGTGCGCAGCGCATACTCCTTGATGCTGTTCAGCAGGAATTGTGCAAATTCGCCTGAGGTAGACGGGAGCACCTCCGCATCACCATATATCGGCACATATATGCGGTCGCCCGTGAAGTGATGCGCCATGTATGCAAGGGTCGTGGACTTGCCGCCGCCGGGAGTACCGATGAAGGCTGTCATGCCAGTGTTGACTTTCTCGTCGATCATACCGAGCAGCCGGTCCAACCGCTTGTCATATGGCACACGCTTCACGTACTCAAGGCTTTTTTCGTAATGAAGCGAAAAGATTTTATCGGCTCTGTCCTTGCCTTCGAAAGGGATGTTGTATAGCGATGGCTCACCGATATGCTTCTTGATGAAAGGTATGATCTTGTCAAAATCCTCAAGGGTCTCATACTCCACCACTTCATGATGCTTCTGGGCGCGTATCATGGCCTTGAGCCGTTCCAGTTTTTCCCATTGTTCGGCAGTCTCGCCCGGGAAAGGTGTGGCGTTCTTCTTGATGAAGAAGATGGCATGAGCATCGGGATTGCGGATGGCACCGTTAAGGATCTCAATCTCCGTCACGCTCAGGTTGTCATTGATGTCCTTGTTGATGTCGGAAAAATGTCTGAGCGAACTTGGGGAGAGTGAGACAGACTCAGGACTGAACGTTGAGCCGTACCTGTCGCCGAGAATGCCTATGAAAAACGGCTTGGCCTGATGGATATAATAGAGGCAGCTGTCGATTATGCGTCCCTCCTCCACGTCCTTGTCGGTGAGACCCCAACGGAGGTCAATCTCATGGATGGGCAGGTCACGGTATTCGCCGCGGAGCCGGTTGAATACATGAGTGACAATGTAGCCTCTCTCCTTATCGAGGTCACGGAAGGTGGAGGATATGAATACCTTGATGTTTTTGTAGCGTTGGGGCATAATGTGGCAAAGCGGATAGATATATTATTGATTCAGCAAATTTAACGGTTATTTCCGTTATTTCCAAATGACATGCCCTGTACAGTCCCGGTAGTTTTTTGCTCAATACGAAACTTTTTGTAATTGTCGGGGGAGCGACTTCACAATCTATAACCGCCGGCTTTTGCCGCGCGGATCCGTATAACGTCCTGAAAGCTAAGTCGCGAGGCGACTTTATCTTGGCTGGAAAGGGAAGTGTAGTCGCTTCGCGACACGGAATTAGTAAGGACATTAAAGTCGGTAAGGACAATAAGGACGTTAAGGGGTGGTTGAGGGCGCTCTGCTGCGCGCCGCTCCGATACCATGATGGGCGACGCCACGTCGCACCCCGGGAGGCGCTCCACTTACCCCGGATCTATATATCCCAGCGCACCTCCGGCGCCGCATCATGATGGTGTGGGAGACAGACAACGGATTCGACGGATGTGACGGATGGAAACTGCCTGCCGAGCCATATGCGCCGCCCTCGCGCCTGGATATCCTAATGAAGAGACGTTGATAGGTCGTGGCCGTCAGCGGCCATGGCCAGGAGGGTGTCGATGAGGGTGCGGGTGTTGCTCAGGCGGCTGTTACTTATCATGTGACGGGTCATTACGCATAATTCGTTCAGCTTCATCTGCTGTAATGAGTATAGGATTGCCGTTGGCATCTGTTGTGACAATCTGCTGTCCCAGTTTTTTCTTCAATTCAAGCATTTTCAAGAATGATTCTTTAAGAGCATCATTCAATATTTTTCTTTGTTTTATTTTATCCTTTTCTGACATGGCTATTTTTGATTCTATTAAATAGTTTTTCGTCAATGACACTTTCACTGTCGGCAATCAGAGTGGTTTGTAGATTATTGTCGTACAGCGCCCAATAATCCACGATTGGCATGAAAATACCAAATAAATTATCAAGACCTAAACTGTATCGGTGGTAAATGGTCCGCTTCGGGATGTCATGGCCACCTTCCTTCACTCTTCTTGCCACGCGTTCGCAAGCCACAACCGGAGATTCAAGCCAAAAAAACAATAGCTGAACGGTGTATCCTTTCGCTTGGGCGCGTTTGACCAATGTCATGTAGCTCCGGGTGGCCAATGTCGTCTCTATTGCAAATGAAATTCCTTCTGCGAGAAGCGTTTCAATCCTCTGAAGCATCAGTTTGCCGGCTTGAATTGCAACAGATCCGGGAGCAAAAGGAGAAAGCCCTTTTGCAATTTCGTCGGCGTTGACAAATTCCTTGCAATCAAGAATATGCGGCAAGACATTGAATGATGCTGTAGTTTTTCCTGCGCCATTGCATCCTGCTATAATGTAGAGGGAGGGGTGTTTCATCTATGTTATTTTTACGTAAAGATGTCTATTTTGTGCGGGTAGAGGCCGCGGCCATGGTCAGGAGGGTGTCGATGAGGGTGCGGGTGTTGCTCAGACGGGGTATCTTGCGCTGGCCACCGAGCTTGCCAGTGGAGGCGAGCCAGCGGTCGAAGAGGCCGCGGGGGGCTTCGGTGATCTGTAGCGGCCCGAGGAATATGTCGGAGGAGCGCTTGGCCTGATAGTCGGAATTCTCGTCTTGCAGGCACCGGTCAAGTATGGCGGCGAACTGCCCGGGGTCGGCTGGAGGTGTGGCCCATTCGATGAGCCACTGGTGGTGGCCTTTGGTACGCTCGGTGGTGAATACGGGGGCGACGGTGTAGTCGGCGGCTGCGCACCGGGCTATGGAGCATGCGGCTGCGAGAGCCGCATCGGTGTTGTGCACCATCACTTCCTCGCCGAAAGCGTTGATGAAGTGGCGTGTGCGCCCGGCGATGGTGATACGCAGCGGTGATGTGCTTTCGATTCTGACAGTATCGCCTATCAGGTAACGCCATAGACCATTGGGGGCTGAGATCACCAGGGCATAGGTGCGCCCCGGCTCCGCCTGCCAGGCGGGAATGGCGGCTGACTCCGGCGAATCAAGTTTGTCCAGGGGGATGAATTCGTAGAACACGCCTATGTCGGGCAGTAGCATCATGGCTGAGGTGGCGGGGGAGTCCTGGGCGGCGAAGAAGCCTTCGGAGGCGTTGTAAGTCTCCACGTAGTGCATGCGCGAGGGGTCGCAGATGGCCTGATACTGCTCGCGGTATGGACGGAAGGATATGCCACCGTGGAAGAATACCTCAAGGTGGGGCCACACGTCGTGGATGGAGGAGGCACCGGCGGCTTCTATGACCCGGCGGAGCACGGTGAGAAACCATGACGGGACACCGGAGATGTTGGTGATATCCTGATGCAGGGATGCCTCCACCAGCCGCGGCAGCTTCTCCTGCCAGTCCTGCATCAGTGCGATTTCCTTGGATGGCACGCGGAAGAGGGTGTTGACCACAGGATTTATATCGTCGATGAGGTTGGCCGAGAGGTCGCCCACCTTCACTCCCGGGGGCAGGGTGAGCTCGTTGGCGAAGCTGCCGCCGAGGATGAAGCCTTTGCCGGCAAACATGCGCGAGGCGGGATTCCCGGCAAGATAGAAGGCCACGGCATCGCGGGCGCCGGCGTAATGGTTGAGGCGAAGCGAATCATCGGTGACGGGGATGTATTTGCTTTTGCCCCCTGATGTGCCTGATGATTGGGCGAAGCGGCGCGTGAGGCCGGGCCAGAGCACATCTTTCTCTCCGGCGACCATGCGCATCACCAGTGGGCGTATGTCCTCGTATTCCACGATAGGGACGGCGCGGACGAAATCCTCGTAGGAGCGGATGCGGGCGAACGTGTGGTCGCGGCCGTATACGGTGGAGGATGCGCGTCTTATGAGGCCGGAGAGCAGCGATCGCTGCACCTGTTCGGTGCAGACGGCGATGCGCTGCAGGTGGCGGGCGCGACGCGTGAGGAATGTCCGTGCTATGGGAGTGAGATTCATCATGACAACGCAAAATTACCCATTATCCGCGTCATATGCAAATCCTTGTGGCGCGCGGGCAAAGCAGGGGGGGTCAGAAGCTGAACTGGGCGCACATGCACAGGCGGTAGGCCATGCGCGAGGTGTGATCCATGTTCATGCGCCGGCCCATGTTGTATTCCAGCCCTACCTCGCAGCGGGGGGTGATGTCCCAGAACAGGTTGGCTGTGGCGTACCAGCCGTATTTGTAATCGTTGGCGGTGTACTGGGCGTCATGTTTGGGGAGCATGCGTTCCTGGCTGAACATGACTGTGGAGAAAAGGTCGGGACGGAAGTGGTATTGCAGGGCGGCATACCAGCCGTAGCTCCACGGGGCGTACATTCGGCCGGGGTCGGAGGCGAGGCCGAGGAGGTCGTTGGAGCCTTCCTGCAGGTCGTTGATCAGACAGCCGATGCCGCGGCCGGTGTTGACGGCTCCGTATACGGTAAGCGGGGATGCCGGGCGGAACACTGTGCTGGCATGGACACCCCAGCCCATGAGGGTGTGGTTGCGCGGCTGCACCATGTCGCGGTAGCGCATGCCCTTGACTATGCCGGATAGGCGGATGTGGCTGCTTTTCTGCCAGGCGTACTGGACGAAGGCGGCCACGTTGGGCATGAAGTCGCTCGTGGGGTGCCACTGGTCTGATGTTGGTATCTTATTGTCGGGAGTCTCCACGGATGCGGCTATGGTGATGTCGTTCTTGAATGAGTGCATGTAGCGCAGGAGCACGCTTTTGTCGCTTATCTCGGCGTTAGGCCCCTGAGGATCTACTGTGGGAGGCTGGGCGGCGGGGTCGGAGAAGGTGGAATTGGCGTAGCCGAGTGTCCAGTCGCCCACGGTGGCGTAGGCTTTCTTGAGCTTGAATGTGTTGCCGCCTGCGCCTGCGAATTTGGCCTCGATGTAGAGTTCGTAGTCGCCGAAGCGGCTGTCGTTGCCGAACACGGTGAAGAATAGCGCGGTATTGGCCGGCGATGTCATGAATGCCGTATTTTTTGCCGGATCCTTTGGAATGGGAATGTCGTATGGGATGAAGCTGATGTCGCCGGTGGATCCGTCGAAATCATATGCGCCATTTATCTTTAGCACTCCGCCTATGCCCATGGCCATATTGCCGTTGCGGCTCATGAGCATGAAGTAGGGAGCGCGGGGATCCTGGAAATGGCGGAACTGATTCTGATAGAATCGTGATATCAGGGCGTCGTATTGTGCTGAGTCGGCGGTGTGCGAGGTGTCGCCGAAATATACGATGTGATGGCTTTTTTCAAGACGTTGCTGCTGGATCTCGGCGGGTGATTGCGCTGTCGCAGCCGCGGAGGAGGCCAGGATGGCAGCGGCCAGGATGATTTTTGTGCGCATGGCAGGGTGGTTTTATGGGTAATTTAATGTTATTTACCTATAAATAACATTCTGCCTGCCGGAAAAGTTTTGCTGCTTGGAGGGTCAGATGTTGTAGCCGAGCTGGAAGATGAGGCTGATGTTGCGGTATCGGATGGGCATGTTGCCGTAGTTGATGGCGAGGTTGCGGGCGCTGACGTTTAGCACCATGTTGAGGGAGAAGCGGCGGCGGAAGGTGAGGCCTGTGGCTATGTGCGGGCCGTAGTCAAAGCTGCGCACGCCGTTGATGAGCGATTCCTCGTCCTTGAAGTAGTCGGAGCGGTATGAAGAATGGCTTACCACGGGCTGTCCGAGGGAGTTCTCACCGGAGGTGTATCCTGATGCTTTCATGGAGCCGCCGCAGCCCTGGGAGAGATAGAAGCCGCCGTCGATGTTCCAGCGCACGAACCGTCCGATGTTGAGCCTTACCGAGACGAATACAGGTACGGTGAGCTCGTAGAAATGATTGCGCATGTATATGGAGCTCATGGAGCCGCTGTTGTCGTCGATGAGGCTCATGGCGTAGTTGGAGTTGTTGATTGTGAAGTCGATGCCGGTGCCGATGGCGAATGACGAACGTAGGGCGAAGCGGACGTTGACACCGGCGCTCATCTTGCATCCGGGCGAGAGCTGGAGGTCGGAGAGGCCGGGGATCGCGCTGCCGTAGTTCTGTATCAGGGATGACAGTCCGATGCCGATGTGGGGGTTGATCTCCACGATGCGCTGCGGACGCGAGGCGTCGAACATCGGTGGCTCCTGGCGCTTGTGCGTGTCGGCCTGTGCGGTGGCGTTTGTGCAGGCCAAGATGAGGAGGATTATGCTGGTGAGGATATGCTTGGTCATATGCATGATGATATTGCTGGTGCGGGGGTTATCGCCGGCGGTCGGCGTCAATGTCGCGCTGTATGGTGTCCTGCAGTGATTTTTCCTGCTGCCGTGGCACGGGCATCTTCACTTTCATCTCGTCGAATCCTTTGCCATACACGCCGTTGACATTGCCTTGTGTGACGAAAGCGTTCGGGTCGATTGATTTTATGATGCGGGAGATTGTGACTGATTCGATCTTGCGGCACATCACCATGAGTATCTTCACATCCTGCTTGCTGTACCAGCCCATGCCGTTGATCACGGTGCAGCCGCGCTTGGCTTCGTTGTTGATGGCAGTGGCTATCTCCTGCCAGTTGCGTGAGAAGATGAAGAACTGCACAGCCTGACGGTTGGTGTTGATCACCATGTCGGCCATGTATGATACCAGGAAGAGGATCACGAAGCCGAACACAACCTTGTCGACCTGATGGAGGATGAAGAACGATGAGGATATGATGATCATATCCACATACAGCATCACGCGTCCGATGCTGGCGTTGGAATGCTTGGAGACCATGGCCGCTATGATGTCGGTGCCGCCGGATGAGCCATTGTGCACGAATGCCGTGCCGATGCCCAGTCCGCAAAGGATGCCTCCGATCACTATGTTCATGAAAGGCTCGTTGGTGAATCCGTCCTGGAATATCGGCATGAATATGGCCATGAATACCGATATCATGATCACGCCGTAGATGGTGCCGAGCACAAACTGCTTTCCCACGATCTTGTAGGCCATGGCCAGCAGCATGAGGTTGATGGCCAGCTGTGACACCGGCACGGGTATGCCGGTAAGGAAGTATATGATTGTGCCGGTGCCGGCCAGACCACCTATGACCACTTTCTCGGGAAAGATGAACGCCGAGAAACCGAAAGCATACAGGGCGATTCCGAGGGTTATGAACACATAATCCTTGGCGGTGATCCACAGTTTTGTTTTTTTCAGGGGCATGCTTTGATGTGATGTTAAGAGGATACAAAGTTAGTCACTTTTCGGAATTATTCCGTATTTTTTTGTAATTTTGTAAATCCATTGCAATAACTCATGTGGCATCTGGGCTCCATATTAATATTTGTATCGTGCATGATTCTGGCATCGTGCGGGCGCAAGGATGCGGCTCCGGTATCAGAAAAGCCGGTGCTGTGTGTGAGCATAGAGCCTCAGCGCAAGATCCTGTCGGAGATTGCAGGCAGCGGATATGAGGTGGTGTCGCTGTTGGGCAACGGTGCCAATCCCGAGACTTTCGAGCCGTCTGTGTCACAGCGCATGACGCTGGAGAATTCAGCGGCTTACTTCCCTGTGGGATATCTGCCGTTCGAGCAGAGATACAGTGCCGCCCTGGCCGGCAGGGTGCCTGTGTTCGGCACCTCGGATGGCATTGAGCCGGTGACGGGCACCCATGGGCATCATGAAGGCGGCCATGGCGAGGCCGGGGCTGATCCGCATGTGTGGACATCGCTGCGCAACGGCCATGTGATAGCCGACAATATGCTCCGGGCTCTGGTGTCGCTGCGGCCTGACAGCGCCGAGGCCTACGGTGAGCGGCATGCAGCTCTGGTGGCCCGCTTGGACAGCCTTGACCGTGAGGCTGCGTCGCGGCTTGCCGGAGCGGCGGTGCACGGATTCGCCATATGGCATCCGTCGCTCAGCTATTATGCCCGCGATTATGGGCTGCACCAGCTGTCGGTGGGCTATGAGAGCAAGGATGTGTCGGCTGGCGAACTTAGTCATGTCATAGAGGAAGCGCGCCGGGATTCGGTGAAGGTGTTTTTCTTTCAGAAAGAATACGATTCGCGTCAGGCGCGTAGCATAAATGCCGAGATAGGCTCGCGGATGGTTACCATCGCTCCCCTGGCCTATGACTGGGATGATGAAATAATGCGGATTACAGATGAACTTGCGCGCTGACACAGTAATATCACTCTCCGGCATAGGATTCGAACGCGACAGCCGCGTGATACTCAGGGATATAAACCTGGATATACGGCGTCGCGACTTCGTGGCCATCACCGGCCCCAACGGCGGTGGCAAGACTACGCTGCTGCGCATAATCCTCGGGCTTGTCAAGCCTACCCGGGGCCGGGTGTGCAGGCAGCCGGACATGTCGGTGGGATATCTTCCGCAGAAAAATATGATAGACGCGCACTTCCCCATATCAGTGCGGGAGGTGGTGGAGTCGGGGCTGTTGAATGTCAAGGATATATCACGCGATGAGCGTGCCGACCGCGTGGCCGGGGCCATTGCCCTGGTCGAGCTTGATGAACACGCCTCGCGGCCGATAGGGCTGCTCTCCGGAGGGCAGTTGCAGCGTGCCCTGCTGGCACGTGCGGTGATAAGCCGCCCTTCGGTGCTTGTGCTCGACGAGCCATTGAGCTACATAGATAAAAAATTCGAGGAGCATCTCTACCGCATTATCGCCGATATAGCCCGCACGACCACTATACTGCTCGTGTCGCATGAGATGACGGAGATATCCACCATGGCCACGCGCCATCTGATAGTGGATGTGGGATTGCACGAGTGTTGTGCCGCCCACCATTATTTTCACTCTGATTGCAAGTGAACCATCCATGTCGCGCCCTGTATTCTATAAATATAATCCGGCCACTGACTCATATGAGCGTGTCTACCCCACGGCACGCCAGAGGTGGTGGGCGGTGATACGCCAGTTCATAATCGGCGTGGGTATCGGGCTGGCCATATTCATCGGGGTGTATTACCTTGTGGATTTCCCCAAGGAAAAGGAGCTGAGGGAGGAGAACACATATCTGCGTTCGCAGGTGGCGCACCTTGGCCGTCAGGCCGATGCTGCCATGGCTGTGATGGAAGATATATCGGCGCGCGACAATAATTTCTACCGGGTGATGCTCCAGGCCGATCCTATAACGGATGCCCGGCGGTATGCGGGACTGGAACGCACGCGCAGCTATGAAGCCGCCCAGCAGATGGGCGAAGATGAGCTGGTGCAGGCAGTGGCTGATAAGCTCGAGAGGCTCGACCGTCAGGTGTACACACAGATACGCTCCTTTGATTTTCTGCGTGAGCAGGCTCTGGGGCAGCGTGCCAGGCTGGATCATATTCCAGCCATACAGCCGGTGTCGGAGAGCAAATTGCGCCAGATGGCCTCGGGCTACGGCTACCGCCGCGATCCTGTGTACGGCACATCAAGATTTCATGAAGGGATGGACTTCGCATCGCCCATTGGCACTCCGGTGTATGCCACCGGGCGTGGCCGCGTGGTGTATGCCGGCTGGAGGAGCGGTTATGGCAATGTGATAGAAGTGGATCACGGCTACAATTACCTGACACGTTATGCGCATCTGTCGAAAATCGGAGTGGCCGAAGGGCAGGCCGTGGAGCGAGGCGAGCAGATAGGTGAGGTAGGCAACACCGGCAAATCCACCGGACCGCACCTGCATTACGAGGTGCGCTATAAGGATCAGCCGCAGAACCCGGTGAATTTCTATTTCTATGACCTCACTCCTGAGGAATACGACGAGATGATACGTCAGGCTGAGAATGCCGGACATGTGATGGACTAATCAAACACCCGCCGAAATCTATATGCAGGAAGAACTGGACAAAAAATATTACAAGATCAGCCAGGTGGCCGATATTCTGGGCATACCGCAGTCGACCCTGCGCTATTGGGAGGGTCGCTTCACCATAATCAAGCCCCGGCGCACCGATGGTGGCACACGGTATTATACGCCCGCCGACATCGAAAAGATACGCATGGTGTATTATCTGGTGAAGGAGCGGGGGATAAAGTTGGATGCCGCCCAGGATATGATACGCCATAATCATTCGGGCGTGAGCAAGCGGTTCGAGGTGGTGGAGCGCCTGAAAAGCATCCGCATGCAGCTCACTCGCCTGCTTGCCGCCATCGACGCCGGACACAGGTGATGTGTCCGGATTAAAACGAAAGGACAACAACAGATAAAATTGTCGCGGAGCGACATCACAATCTATAACCGCCGGCTTTTGCCGCGCGGATCCGTATAACGTCCTGAAAGCTAAGTCGCGGCGCGACTTTACCTTGTTTGACGGGAGAAGTGCAGTCGCTTCGCGACATAGTCCTTTGGGGGAGGATGCATGCGACCGCGCGGCAGAAGCCGGCGGTTATATGCAGTGTCGCCGCTTCGCGGCATCCAAAAGACAGACAACAGGGATAGACTGAGGAAAATAAGGAAAACAACGGATGGAACGGAGACGACTGATATCTACGGAAAAAAATAATCCGTAAAATCCGTTTAATCCGTTGTTGTTTCCTATGTTGAATCCGTCGTTTGTTTTTCGCGGGAGTCAGCGGCGCATGGTGGCGATGGGACGGATGGGAATTGTCGCGGAGCGACTTTACAATCTGTAACCGCCGGCTTTTGCCGCGCGGATCCGTATAACGTCCTGAAAGCTAAGTCGCGGCGCGACTTTACCTTGTTTGACGGGAGAAGTGCAGTCGCTTCGCGGTATCCAAAAGG
>X363_Desmarests_Spiny_Pocket_Mouse__coassemble_294_pt1 | contig 35585 bp, 27 predicted proteins | sample X363_Desmarests_Spiny_Pocket_Mouse__metabat2_high_PE_013 | metagenome-assembled genome bin X363_Desmarests_Spiny_Pocket_Mouse
ATAAAATATGGCTTCCGCGGATACGGCAAAGCGTTTTTAAATGAAAGAGCCGTGGTGTAACAAACAAAAAATGGCGTTTTTTCGTCTTTTATTGAGTAAAAAACTTTAACTTTGCATTGACATAATTAATGCGGGATTTCCGCTAATCTAAACCAAAATGAAAGCCAATCTTAGCAAGACCATCAAACTTGACCGTATCCCCGAACGGTATTTCTCGCCAAAGAATGAGGTGGAAAAAGCCGCGCTCAGCCGCGAGGAGAAAGTTTATGTCGAGATTTTTGAGTCGGTAGTCGAGGGTGCTCTCGCCGAAGCCCGGCGCATAGCCGATCAGATAAACCGATGCGTTGAAACCAAAGGGAAGTGTGTATTGGCATTAGGTGCCGGCAACGGCACACATGCCGTGTACGAGCAGCTCATCAAGCTCAATCATCAGGGCAAGGTGAGCTTCCGTAAAGTGATAGTGTTCAACATCAGTGAGTTCTATCCTACCACGGAAAACGCCCCCAGCACGCTGGCACGGCTGCATCAGGTGCTCTTGGATCATGTGGACATTGATCCTGATAATGTACACTGTATGAAGACCGATGTGGCCCGCGAACAGATATATTTGTGCTGCAAGGAATATGAGGCTCAGATAGAGCGTGCCGGTGGCATTGATATGGCCGTGTGCGAGATCGGCCCTCAGGGGTCGCTCGCGTTCAATGAGCCCGGATCCAAGCTCGGCAGCGGATGCCGCCTCGTGCTCCTCGGCAATGAGACCCGCCATACCGTGGCCAGCGATTACAAATGCGAGGAGGCGCCCCTCACCGCCGTCACCCTGGGCATATCCAACCTCATGTCTGCCCGCCACATCACATGCATGGCGTGGGGTGAGAATTACGCATCCATAGTGGCCCGCACCATCGAGGGTCCCCTCACTGACACAGTGCCGGCATCCATCCTTCAGACGCATAACCACGCCACGATAGTGATCGACCTTGCAGCAGCCGACGATCTCACACGTATAAGTCATCCATGGAAAGTGACATCCTGCGAATGGGACGACAAGCTCACCCGCCGCGCCATAGTGTGGCTCTGCCACATGACCGGCAAGCCCATACTCAAGCTCACCGACCGCGACTACAACGAATGGGGCCTGGGCGAGCTCCTGGCCATATACGGCTCGGCCTACAAGGTGAACATCAAGATATTCAACGACCTGCAGCACACCATCACCGGTTGGCCAGGCGGCAAGCCCAATGCCGACGACACCACACGTCCTGAGCGTGCCACCCCATATCCCAAGCGCGTGATAGTGTTCTCTCCGCACCCTGACGATGATGTGATATCCATGGGCGGCACGCTCAAGCGCCTGGTGGATCAAGGTCACGACGTGCATGTGGCCTACGAGACATCAGGCAATATCGCCGTGGGCGACGAGGATATGATGCGTTACGTGATGCTGATGGACGGTATTGCAGGCGAGTTCGGCCTTGACAACGCCACATACATGGGTAAGAGCAAAGGCATTCACGATTATATAGCGCAGAAAAAGCCATCGGATGTGGATTCCTCCGATATCCGCTATCTCAAGACCATCATCCGCCAGTGCGAGGCGCGTACCGCATGCCATTACATTGGTGTGAAGCCAGAGAATGTCCACTTCCTCAGTCTCCCGTTCTATGAGACCGGCACCGTGAAGAAAGGCGACCTCTCGCAGAGCGATGTGGACATAGTGAAGAAACTCCTGACTGATGTCAAGCCCGACGAGATATTTGTGGCCGGCGACCTGGCCGATCCCCATGGCACACACCGTGTGTGTCTCGATGCCGTGCTCGCCGCCATTGATGAGCTTGCCGGCGAGAAATGGATGCAGGACTGCTACGTATGGATGTATCGCGGAGCCTGGGCCGAGTGGGAGATCGACCATATTGAGATGGCCGTGCCCCTAAGCCCCGAGGAGCTGCGCTTCAAGCGTAATTCCATCCTCAAGCACCAGTCGCAGATGGAGAACGCCCCTTACCTCGGCGACGACGACCGTCTGTTCTGGCAGCGTGCCGAGGAGCGCAACCGCGCCACTGCCAAGCTCTACGAGGATCTGGGTCTGGCATCCTACGAGGCCATCGAGGCATTCGTACGCTACCGTTTCTAATCGTAAAAATCGCCTTGTCACCGCTTTGGAAGTATTACGCAAAGTGCTCATATCTATAGTATTGCTTTTGTCGGCAGTGATGCCGGCAAAAGCAATATCTTTTGCCCTTGACTCAATTGCGGAGTGGGGCAAATTCCCACGGTTTTGCGTGGGCGTATACCGATGGGGCGACAAATTTTTCAATTCCTACGATTCCACATATGTTGTAGGCTCAGGCTATAAGTTCAGTGTCAAGACCAAGGTCGACAGTTGGCTCGACAACTATAATTTCAATCTGCCCGACGATGTGCGCATGACCATGTTCTCAGACCCCAGTACATCCGTGGGTCTGTATCTCAACTACATGGCCGTGTCGTTGGGTTATGATATGAACATAAGCAAATATTTCGGTGCGAATCCTAAAGCCAGGAAGAGATTCTCTTTTGGCTTCAATTGCAGTCTCTTTGCCTGTGACATGTATTTCATAAGCAACGATGTGGGCACGAAAATCACCCGTTTCGGCCCGCGTGACGACACTTATAACCCTCATCTTGACTTCAACGGCATCAATACATCCACATTCGGCCTTAACGCATATTATTTCTTCAACCACAAGCGATATTCACAAGCTGCTGCATTCAATTTCAGCAAAATCCAGCTGAAAAGCCAAGGATCGTTCTTTGCCGGATTCTCATATGCGTCAAATCAGTACGACTTCGATTTCACCTCCCTGCCGCAGGAAATGAAGGACGCTTTGCCCGCCGACTGGACCGGATACCACTATTCAGCCAATGTAAAAGATTATCTATTCAAACTCGGCTATGGCTACAACTGGGCTTTTGCACGACATTGGAACCTGGGCGTGTCAGAGTCGCCGATGATAGGGTTGCGCAAAGGCTTCATCAACAGTACTGATAAAGAGAATACGACTTTCGCCTTATCCAATATGTTTCGCCTGTCGGTGGTGTGGAACAACCGACGCTGGTATGCAGGCTTGGTATGTGATGTAAACAACGGTCTGGTTTACGATAAGGACTACACATTCACCACTTCATTGATCTCATTTTCGGCCACATTGGGCTATAGATTCAATCTCTGGTAATCATCCGGAGTACAATTCCAGATTTTCGTGCTTCCTCAATCGTCCTCCACAGGGTCGGGGGCTACGCCGTGCGGCAGCGTGTAGTGCAGTATCACGAATCCGGATATGCCGGCCAGAAGCGAGCCGGCCACGATGCCCAATTTAGCATGGTCAAGCAGGTAGGCCATCTCTGGCGAACCGCCGAACGACAGTGTGGCTATGAATAGCGACACGGTGAATCCGATGCCGCCCAGCAGTGCTATGGAGGCCATCATCTTCCAGTTGCTGTGAGCCGGCATTGGTGCCCATCCTAATTTCACAGTAAGCCATGAGAAGCAGAAAATACCTAAGAATTTACCCAGCACTAGCGATAGGATTATCGCCAGAGATATACCCTCGAACACCGAGCCAGGGTCGGTATTGAGCAGGAATATGCCTGCGTTGGCAAATGCAAACAGGGGCAGGATGAAGAAGTTGACCACCGGATGCAGCGAATCCTCAAGCTCCTGTAGCGGAGATATCACTTTGTCGGATGCCGATTCTATCTCCTTGAGCCAGTCCATCTGCTCGCGTGAGAGTATGGATTTCCGGGTGAGCAATTCATCATCCTCCCCGCGGAAATGGCCGATGGCTCCGCGGATCATCTTGATATATTTCTTGGGCGCGAACACCGGAGTGGCCGGCACACAGAACGCCACCAGCACCCCGGCTATGGTTGGATGGATGCCGGAGTTAAGAAACAGAAACCAGATCACACCGCCTATACCCATATAGAATATCTTGCTCTTGAGCTGCATTTTGGACCCGAACAAAAGCACCCCCAGCAGCCCTACGGCTATGAGCAGCAACCTCAGGTCGATATGCGAGGAATAAAATGCGGCTATCACCACGATGCCGCCGATATCGTCCACCACAGCCAGCGTGGTCAGAAATATTTTAAGCGACAGTGGCACACGCTTCCCGAGCATTGCCAGGACACCCAGCGAGAACGCTATGTCGGTGGCCATCGGTATGGCCGCGCCATTGGTATAATCGGTGCCGCGGCTCAGTGCCAGGAATATCACCACCGGCACTATCATGCCGCCCACAGCGGCGAGGATGGGGAGGAGCGCCTGTTTCACAGAAGCCAGTTCGCCCACCAATATCTCACGCTTGATTTCCAGACCTATAGTGAAGAAGAATATGGCCATCAGTGCATCGTTGATAAATTGCAGCATGCTCATAGGATGGCCGTTATGACCGAACACGTTGAACTCTCCCACCTGTAGCCTTACCTCATGCTCCCAAAAATCGAAATAATAGCCATTGATGGCCGGAATGTTAGCTACGGCCAAAGCCAGTACTGTGGCGGCGATAAGTATGTTTCCACCGGTGGCATGGCGCCTCAGAGCCTGTCGGGCGGCATAGAACACGTGTGCGAAACTCTGCGAATTCTGGTTATCCATTTTACGTATATTTAACTTAAAAACGTAGATATCCTCCTGTTTGTTGTGTCGCGCTTGTAAAAAAGGCAGGAGAAAACCATGGTCTCCTCCTGCCTTATGCCTCGTATTTCGTGTCTCGTACTTACTGTTGTCCTCTTATCGCAGCGGATACCCTCTGCCCCAGAGTCTTTTTATCCAACGGATGGATATCGTTCCATTCCCCTAAGTCGGAATTGCGGATCAGCACGGCTCCCGGTGTTTCTTCGGCAACCTTGGCTTGCTCCTTGCGCATGTCGGCCCATGCGGCACGTCCGCCGCGGTCTGATTCGTGCAGGAAGTCGGCCAGCTCCACGATATAGAATGGCATGTCTGGATCGGAGAACGTTTCCCGCCAGTTGGCGATCATCGTCTTGAGCAATCCTGCATACTGGTTGCGGCTGCTCACGTTGGATTCGCCCTGGTACCATACCACACCTTTTACTGCTGTGTTCCTAAGAGGGCTGATCATAGAATTGTACAGTGCCGTAGGCTTGTAGCACCAGAATTCCATGCCGGGGCCGTGGGGCATGCGCGTGCCCGGCCGGTATTTCCAATTGCCGGCCAGTGATGCCTCTGAGCCGTCGGCGAATATCACCTTGTATGGCTTCTCGGCCACAAAGTGTGGCATTCCGTTCTGGCTGATCAGGCGTACAGTCACATTGTTCTTGCCTGGCTTGAGCGCGCCCGCAGGTACCTTGTATATGCGAGGCGGGTACTGGTAGCCGGTGGTGCCTACAAACACGCCGTTGACATACACCGAGTCGGCGTCAACTATGCATCCTAAGCGCACTACCGCTTCCTTTCCGGCATTGGTGGCCGCCACCTCGAAGTCCTTTCGGAACCAGTGCGAGCCATTTATTGGGTTAATGCCGTCGGTGGCCCAGTCTGGGCTGAGCATCTCCACCTCTGGCCAGGAACTGTCATCCAGATCCGCTGCATACCATTTCTGCTTACCCAGACCCGGGTCAGAGCTGTCAATTGTCCTGTTCCAACGGGCATAATTCTCGCCTTCGAGTTTTTTGATGCGCTCGCGGTAACCGTCATCCTCATATATGGCCAGTTCGTTGAGCGCCAAAGGATAGTCAGCCAGGTATTCTTTGCTTATCCAGGCTTCCACAGGGGTGCCTCCCCAGCTGGAGTTGATTATTCCCACTGGCACACCGCCATTGTTCTCATACATGTCTTTGGCAGTGAAGTATGCCAGAGCCGAGAATCCCATAACGTTTTCCTGGTCAAGCATGCGCCATGCCGAAGGAGAGGGGGTGTCGTCAAGTGCCTGGTGGAATTCAAATTCCTTGGGTACGATGAACTGGCGTATGGCAGGATTGCTGTACGAGGCGATTTCGTCGGCGAACATGTCAGTAACGCGCGCCACAGGCAATTCCATGTTCGATTGTCCGGAGCACAATAGCACATCGCCGGCGAGCACATCGCTCACGGTGCGGTCGTTCACAGTTATGGTAAGTGGATTGCCCGGTTTTACCGCAGGAAATTCTGCAATCCACTTTCCGTCGGCGCCTGTGGACACGCTCTTGGCGTAATTCACCTTGTTCTTGCCTTTGCGTGTCACCTTTACGTTTACCTCCTCGCCTGGGGATGCTTTGCCCCAGATTTTCACAGGGGCGTCACGCTGGATCACCATGCCGTCGGATATCAGCGACGGCAACGTCACTTCTGCCATTGCGGCCGGAGTGGCAAACATCATGCACATTGCCATTGTGGCAACGATTGATTTCCTTTTCATAAATCTATTTTTAAGAATGTATAAATTTCAAGACCATACTTCGTACTTGCTACTTAGTATTCGTAAAGTTTCACATGCAGTATTTCGAAATCGTCCACACCGATGCGTACATGGCGTCCTTGGTGTGTCTGGTCGCCGTTGAGCTGGCGCACAAATTCGAGGTTGCCATCCTCTGTGGCTTTCATCTGCCGCACCGGGCCAAGGCCGATGCGTCGCTTGGCGTTCCACTTCTGCTTCGATTGTGCGGCGTCACTGCCGGCATTGGCAAAACCGTCCTCTCCAAGCTGGCGCTTTACATCGCTTTCAGTCGGATCCTCGAATTTCACTACCAGACCTGTGCCGGCTATAATATACTCCATCGGAGCCACACGGATCACTATGCCTCCGGCTTCCGGCCATCGGCTTCCGTCGGTGGCTCGTGGATCCCATGGCAGCGTGAAGAAATGGTTGGCAGTGATTTTGATGCCGTTGTCGATTACCACGCGTTCGGTGGAGTCCATGTCAAAATATAGCCCGAACATATCACCGGTGCCCTGGTGACGAGTGATCAGAGGCGTGAGATTGCGCAGTTGCGCATACGCCTTCACTGTTTTCGCATCTGGGCTATCGCTGCCGTCCTCAATTGAGAACGGGCTGAAACCTAACGCGTTGTGTTCGCCGAATATATAATATGCCTGTGCGCCGTTGCCGTCAAATCGGCGTATCTCCGGTATAAAGAGCGGATTGTCCACGGTGTGGTACTGCTTCACCCAGCCGGTGAATCCCGAGTCGTACAGGTCGGGCGAGAGCATGTCCAGCGTAGGTGCGGCGGCCTTCCAGATGTCTTTCAGATGTGCCAGCGGGCCGGCCGAGGGGTACTGTCCCGGTTTGCGTCCGCGGCTGTTCATCGCGGCATTCACATACAGGGGCATTGAGGTGCGGAGGCGGGCTTCACGTGCCAGCTGCTCCACATAGCGTGCATAGTTCCACGCCATGAAGTATTCATCGGTGTAAATGTCGTCGCCGAATACCTCCGTCCACGGGCCTTTCATCTTCTTGCCGTTTGCTGTCCATCGTGACAGGATGTCGGGATGCAGTATTTTCTCATTCTTTTTCAGATAGCGGGTCAGTCCCTCGGGCACACCCTTGCTGTATGCCTTGTCGGCTGCGGCTGAATGGTCGCGTGCGTCCTCGAGCATGCCTATCTCGTTCTCTATCTGGAGCATTATCACAGTGCCGTCCTTGTCGTAGGCGGTCACATGGTCAAGCCATGCCGTAAACGCTTTCTTGTCGGCGGCAAGCACATTGTCTGAAAACGCACTCGCTATTTCCAGAGGCTTGCCCTGGGCAGTGACAGCGCGGGGATATTTCTTGTGATTTTGTTTAAACCATAGCGGTGCGTAGCAGCTCATCGAATTTTTCCACGCGCCGAACCACAGGAACACCACTTTCAGACCGTTCTCATGCGCCTGGTCTATTGCCTTGTCGGTAAGTGTGAAGTCATATTTGCCCTCTTCCGGCTCTAACATTTCCCAATACACCGGCACGAGCACGGTATTCAGATTCATGCGCCGGAGCTTCGGGAAGATACGTTCGATGTCGGCTGCGGAGGATGCAGAGCTGTTGCCAAGCTCACCGCCGATTATCAGAAAAGGTTTGCCATCCACCATCAGTTGCGGTGTCGCCCCTTTCTTATCAAGGATTGCACCGGCTGAGTATGAATATGCGTAACAAAAAATGCTTAAAAATAATAGAAATAAGGATTTTTTCATGGAAAATTAAATTTTGAGCAAAATTAGCGATATTTTTTCTTATTCGTTGTCTCTGTTTTCTCAAAAATGATTAAATTTGCATGCAAAATTATACACCGCAAGTAACTCGCAGAAATTAGCTTGAATTAGATTGCAAGCATTTCCGAGGAAATTTTGAGCGTGAGCGAAGGAGTTTTCTGGCGAAAACGACTGAGCGAACACACAAAATATGCCGGAAAGGCGAAGCAAGGTAATACAAGCCCGCAGGGTTGCTGAAATCAATATTATAACTAATTTCTAAGAGTTACTTATAAGTTTGCAACATATGTCATTCATTACCGATCGCGTCAAAATGGATGGACTCACTTTCGACGATGTCCTCCTGATACCGGCTTTCTCCGAAGTACTTCCCCGCGAAGTAGAGTTAAAAACCCGCTTCTCCCGCAACATTACCCTTAACGTTCCCATTGTTTCGGCGGCCATGGATACCGTCACCGAATCACAGTTGGCCATCGCCATTGCCCGCGAAGGCGGCATCGGTGTTATCCATAAGAATATGTCCATCGCCGAGCAAGCCCGCCAGGTGCACGCTGTGAAGCGCGCCGAAAACGGCATGATCTACGATCCCGTCACCATCCGCCGTGGCTCCACTGTTGCCGATGCATTGGCCATGATGGAGGAATACCACATCGGCGGCATTCCTGTGGTCGACGACGGAGGCATACTTGTCGGTATCGTCACCAATCGCGATCTTCGCTTCGAGCGAGACCTCACACGCAAGATCGACGAGGTTATGACATCCGAGCACCTTGTCACCACCAACCAGTCCACCAACCTTGAGGAAGCGGCTGAAATCCTTCAGAAGCATAAGATAGAGAAACTTCCGGTGGTGGCTTCCGACGGCAAGCTCATCGGTCTGGTCACATATAAGGACATCACGAAAGCCAAAGACAAACCCGACGCATGCAAAGACTCTCTCGGACGTCTCCGCGTGGCTGCCGGTGTGGGTGTCACAGCCGATTCCATGGATCGTGTGGATGCCCTTGTCGCAGCAGGTGTCGATGCAATCGTGATCGACACGGCCCACGGCCACTCCCGCGGCGTGGTCACCGTGCTTGAGCAGGTGAAGAAAAAATACCCGCAGATAGATGTTGTGGTAGGTAACATCGCCACTGGCGAAGCCGCCCGCTACCTCGTGGAGCATGGCGCCGACGGCGTAAAGGTCGGAATTGGACCAGGATCTATCTGCACTACCCGCATCATTGCAGGTGTGGGAGTGCCGCAGCTCTCGGCTGTTTATGACGTGGCCAAGGCTCTCGAAGGCACAGGCGTACCCCTGATCGCCGACGGCGGCATCCGCTATTCAGGCGACATTGTCAAGGCTCTTGCGGCAGGTGGTCACTCAGTGATGCTCGGTGGCATGCTCGCAGGCGTGGAGGAATCTCCGGGCGACACCATCATATACAACGGCCGTAAATACAAGGCGTACCGCGGCATGGGCTCGCTTGAGGCCATGGAAAAAGGCTCGAAAGACCGCTATTTCCAAGGCAACGTCACCGATGCGAAGAAGCTCGTGCCCGAAGGCATCGCAGCCCGTGTGCCTTACAAAGGCTCACTCTATGAAGTGGTCTACCAGATGCTTGGCGGTCTGCGCTCAGGCATGGGCTATTGTGGCGCACGCGACATCGAGGCGCTCCACCACGCCAAGTTCACCCGCATCACCAATGCCGGCGTGGCCGAAAGCCATCCCCACGACGTAGCCATCACCAGCGAAGCCCCCAACTACAGCTCCTCAGCTCGCTGATACCATCTATATATCAAAAAAAAGGTTGCCGACGGCAACCTTTTTTTTGATATTATCGCTGAGATAATTACATCAGCAGGAATACAAGCGGCACGGCCACTCCGATAAGGAACAGCACGCCGCCGCGGCCTACGAAACCTTTCCGTCCGCGGACTATGATAAGTCCTGTGATGGTTATGACGAGCAGTGCCACTGCGAAAATGTCGCTGAACGCCGTCCACCAACGTCCCGGATTGTAATGCAGACGCACCATATTGCCTATCATTACGCGCTGGCTTATCTTCTCCACAGTCATATGCCGTGAATGCAGGTCGGCTGTGATGCTTGAGCCGCCTTTTAGCAGGATTTTCAGTTGGCCGCGCGAGTAATAGTGTTTGCTGTAGTTCCCACCCTCGCCTGCGGCATCCACTATCGCCTGTATGTCACGCTCGCCTATGGCCTCGCGCTCGGTGGGCACGGATGGTGGCAGAGTGGCCTCAGAGATCTCCACCGAATTGTACGGGTTGAACGTTGAGCGGTGATTAAGCACTATTCCGGATATGGCGTAGATGCAGATGATTCCGGCGAAGAGGAAACCCAGGTCGCGGTGGAGCCACATGAGTATGCGGCGCCAGTTGCTGTGCTTATGCTGCGGATTATTCTCCGATTTCATAAGATTCTGCCTCAACGTAATAGAATGAGAGGTAATTCTTTCCTTCGTTGGCCTGGCGTTCGGCTATGCGGGCGCGGTACTCGGCTATCTGGCCTTCGGCACTGTTGGATGTCACACCGCGTGCCGCTTTCTCGCTGTCGCAGCTGCCCTGGCCGTTCTCGCCGTGGGTTTCCTCAGCGGCTGCCTGGGCCTTTAGTTTTTCTTCCCATTGCGCCAGATAGTCTTCGTCGATACGCTGTTCGCGCAGCACACCGCTCACTGTCACCGGGCGGTGGATGCATTTATTGTCGAACGCGCCCAGTTCGCATGCCTCCACGCGTATGGTCTTGGTGTCGTCGCTGCCGAGCACGAACATTTTTGTGGCCCCGTGTTTGCAGGTATGTGAGCATACACCCTCGAATGTCACGGTGGAATCCACCAGTGAGGAAGCCTGTGAGAGCAGGTCGTCCACGGTCAGGATTTCCACGGCGGGAGCCGTCTCCTCGGTCTGGGTGTTGGATGAGTTGGAGCAGGATGTGAATGTGGCCATAGCGCAGGCCATCATCAGAAATGCAAAAGTTTTTTTCATAATCTTATTTAGTTTTTAGTTTTTGATAAGCAGAAAGACAGGCAGGAAGAATATCCCCAGGATTAACGATGCCGCGATGCAGAATATTGCGTGTGTCGCCTTGTAATTGCGGCGGAAGCAAACTATGGCCACTATCACGGTGAGCACTATGTTCAGCCATATTGCATTGGCGGATACGTCGTGAATGCGGGCGAAGGCGTAGCTGTCGTTGATGCTGCTGAACGATAGTTCGAAAGGAAAGATATACCGTGCCGCACGTTCCATGTAGCCGGGGGTGTATGATATGCTGTATGTGGCCAGTGGCTCGTATGTGTCAGAATCGAATGCTATCCAGCGTGCGCCTTCTGAGTCTTTCACTTTCACTACCCAGTTGAATATATTCTTCACCACAGATATGCGGTCGCGGGTGGGATCTGTGTCAGTCACCGGAAGTTTCTCCATCCGATATCCGTCATGCTCGAGCACATACATAGAGCGGTCGGTGCCGAACACCAGACCCAGTGGCCGGGTGTCCGGATTCTCAAGGATGAATGCCTGGGCGGCTTTGATTCCGTCAGGATTGTTGACTTTGACAGCATATGGCCGTCCGCCGCGCATCTTCATGTGGTACACGTCGCCGGCAGCGTCCACCAGCATATAACCCTCGTCATAGTTTTTTCGGGTGGTGACATTGGCGTTCTGCCACCTCATCGGATAGACGAATCCCACATCCGAGAGTGCCTTGGTGAAGCGGCGGCTGCGGTCGGGATTCATGGTGTTGGTGGCCATGTCTATGAATCCCACCTCGCCATCCATGCGGAAGCCTTCGGTCGGGTCCTCCAGGTCGAGGCGTACCGGCATGGATTCCATCATAAGGTATATGCGTGGCTGACGTTTGTTCACCTCATGAGGCAGCGACGAGAACACCCACTGTCCGTGCTTCAGTGCCTGTATGCTCAGTGCTTTGCCGCAGAGCGAGTCGGGGAGCGCCTCGCGGGTGTTGAGCTGATTGAAATATATCTGAGGCAGCAGCGAGTCGCGTTGCTCTTTTGTGTAAGTGCCGCCGAGAGGATTTCCCTCATGGTCAACATCGTAGATCCTTGTCTTGTCGTCTGCTGTCTCCGAGACTATAAAGCAGCCGGATACCGGCGAGTAGGCCACGAACGGATCATTCTCAGCTGCGGGAAATAGCAGCGTGTAAAGCCAAGGCAGAAACCAGGCCAGGGCGGCCACCGAGAGTGTTGATATCAGGATTCTGTATACTGTTTTCATGACTGATAGCCCTCCTTGAAGCGTATTACGGATCCTAACGATAGGATAGTGAGTAAGATGGTGAATATGCACATGCCTGCAAGCATGCCGCCGTTGTATGCCTCCATGGCCGGTTGTACAAAGCATACGAGCATGGCGCAGATGCCTAAGAGACCGATTATGATGCGGCGTGCCACTGTGCCTTCGAGGCATATGGCGGATGTGAACAGGTATGCCTGCAGTCCGGCCAGATACCAGGGCGCGGCTGTGAGCATCACGCGCCACACCAGTTCCGACGGTATGATTCGTACGTCGTAAATCACGATGATGGCGCCCTGCATCATGAATATCGCCAGCAGCTCAGCCAGTCCGGTGCCGAGCATCAGTGTGATGAGCCTCATCTGGCTCACAGGCAGGTGCAGGGTGAGTTTCAGGCGTTTCTGCGCCATCTCCGGAGCCATCTGCGCTATGCCGGTGGCTATCCCGGCCACCAGGGGCGAGTATTTGATCATGTCGATGAACGTATTGTCCTTGAGTAGCATGATCAGCCACAGATGCTCCACGCCTTTTAGTTCGATGAGCCTGTTCATGCGTAGCACGGCGTAAATTGCCAGGGCAGCCGTCAGCAGCAGGACTATCGCGAACACCTTGCGTGTCTTGAGCCATTCTTTATATAGTATTGCAGAGTTCATATGTGGTTAGTATTTGCCGGTTAGACCTATGAATGCATCTTCGAGCGACATCTGCCGTGTGACGAAGCCGGAGTATGTGATTCCCGCGTTGTCTAAAGTGAGCCTTAGGGTCTCCGCGTCGGCGAAGCTGTAGACCTCGGCAGTGTCCTTTACCTTGCCCGGATTTATCAGTCCGGGAAGTGATGCCAGTGTGTCAGCCGATGCATCCGTATTGAATGTGTAGCAGTGGAATGTGTCCATGAGCTCGCCTACAGGTTTCTGGGTCAGTATCTTGCCGTAGTCAAGTATGATGCAGTCGTCGATGAGCCGCTCCAGATCCTGGATGATGTGCGATGTCATGAACACAGTCTTGTCCTCGGCCTTGGCGTACTGGCGCAGGTAGTCCACGAAAAGGCGGCGGTAGCCGGGGTCAAGCCCGAGCGAGAAGTCGTCGAGCACGAGCAGGTCGGCATTCTGGGCCAGAATGAGACCCAGCGCCACCTGTGACCGCTGTCCGCACGACATGGTGGAGATATGCTGCCCGGGCGACACATGCAGCTTGGCCATGAGCTCGTAGTAGGCATCCTTGTTCCAGCGCGGGTAGAAGCGGCTGTAGAAGCGCTCTATGCCCGCTATGGTCATGAATGAATACTGTATGTGGCCCTCGATCAGCAGTGCTATTCGGGCGCGGGTGGCGGGAGCCATGCGTGTGATGTCCTCGCCGAATATCCTGCATTGGCCGCTCTGCGGGCGCAGGAATCCCATCAGAATATTGATGGTGGTGGTTTTGCCGGTGCCGTTTTTGCCTAACAGGCCGAGAATGCGGCCCTTGGGTACATCGAAGCTGAGATTTTCGTATATCAGTCTGCCGGTGCCGTATCTCTGGCTGAGATTCCTGACGGAAATCACCGGCTCATTATCTTGTGTCATGTCAGAATGTTGAGCTAAGTATTACGGATACGTTCTGTGAGCTGCCATGCCCGGAGTATGCCGTGTGGGTATAGGTGGCTGTCAGTGACACCACTTGCCGGCCTATGCTGCAGGAAGCACCGGCTGTGAAAGCGAATGTACGGGCATCGGCGCAGAGCATGTCGAAATTGTGAATCACCGACCGGCCTAAAGCAGTCCCGGTGCCCAGACCTGTGAGCACGCGCTTTTTCTCTGTGGCGAAATCCAGGATTCCGCCCGCCGACGCGCTGCAGGCCCACCTGCCGGATGTGAGCAGCCGGTAGTCAAATGTCAGGGCCGGGGATATGCGCGAGGCCTCGAGGCGGCGCTGCGGGTCGGTGTATGATTCCTTGTTGAGCATATACCCAGCCGCCGGTGTGGCACTGAGGGTGCTCTGTCCGAATGTGAGTTGCATCGGGCACTCCACACGGCCGAAATAGATGTCGTGGGCGTAGGGCGAGCGCGAGCCGATTTTGTCGTAACTGGCTCCTGCAGCGGTGCCGAAAAGATTCTCGGTGCCTTTACGGAGCATCATCCCGGCCACAATACCGGGCGCGGCGCGGAATATGGCATGGTCCGTGGTGCGGTAGATTACGCGAGCCTGCAGCAATTTATTGTCGGTGTAGCCGAGAATCAGATTGTTGAAGTTGCGTAACTGTTGCTCCATGCGGTAGGTGCTGAAATCAACATTGGCGAAGATGCCGTGACCCGACACAGGCAGCAGATGCAGCCCGGCCTTGATGCCGGTGGAGTGGTATCCGCTGTTCTTGTTGGCATTGCCCATGAATCTTTTGTAGTAAGTACCCATGCCGGTAAGGGTGAGGGTGTTGATGTCGTTGATCGGATTGTAGAAATCCACATCGCAGTCTTGGTTGTAAATATCTGCGCCTAAGCTGATACCGGCCGTATAGTCTTCTGACAGACGGTAGGAGGCCGCTGCCTGGATGTGCAGGTCGGATACAATTGTCTTTATGCGCGGATCCACATTGCGGTGGGCTATCTCGGCTCTGTACCGCAGTTCGGCTCCCACAACCATGCGTCCGAAATCACGGGCGTATCCACCGCTGAAGTCGTAACGGCGGGTGCTCAGGTCGCCCCCGGCTTCGTCACCTAACACATACGGTGCTATGTACAGGTAATCGATGCAGTCGGTGAAACGGATGTCGCGGTACTGTCCGGCGGTGAAGGACGCGTTGCCCCACACTTTGGCTCCGTCGTGCAGCGGCATGTACGAAGAGGCTTCCAGACCGGCCAGGTTGTGTCCGGTGCCGAGCTGCACCATCACAGGCTGGCTTTTACTCAGGAAATCATAGTGCGCGGCCACTGTGGAGAGCTGCACGGAGTCGCGGAAATACATCGCTGCAGGGTCGCTCCGGTAGGCGGCTTCAGTGGCCGAGGCCACGGGGAGCGAGCGGCTGAAAGTGCGGTCGAGTATGTCTGCGGCCATGTCCTGCGCTGCCATATGGAGGGCGCAAGACATGACTACAGAAATAGATATGGCACTGCGGGTGCGCATGTTATTTTGCGGATACTATCTGGAAGTCGGCCGACGAATTGTCGGTGTCCATCAGCACAGTGTGGCCTGCGGCTGATGTGCCGGAGGTCTTGCGCACGAATTTCTTGCCGAAGCGGGCCGGGTCGCGGGTGATGTCGCTGATGGCGGCATGGCCGGCATCTACCTTGACACTGAGCGCTCCTTTTGTCCATCCCTGGCTGTCGCAGAGATTCACGCCGTCAAGAATCCATTCGTTCGGCACCAGGTAGCATTTCGTACCGTTCATTTTGTTGCCGGTTGCGGCGTTGATGTATTCGTAGTCGCCTTTCTGCTCGGAGAGGAATTTTTCGGAAGTCATGCCTTCGGGGAAGCGGACTATGGCGTATGAGCGGTTGCACTGGTTGGAGGGGATCCAGATTGTGGCTGAGTAGCTGAACCATTTGTCCAGATTAGGTACGGAGGGGTTGTCAGTGTCCATGCCCTTGGTGGTCTCATCGTACCATTCGAAGTCAGCGTCTCTGTTGTCCATCGATCCGGCCACTGTGGCGTTGAAGTCGATGGCCTGGTCGGCGATTTTGATGGATTCGCCCGGGGCGATTGCCACATCGGTGCCGTTGCCGGGGATCACATATACCACGCCTACGGTGAAATTGGCTTCGGGGTCGTTGGCTGCGGTGAGAATCTCATCGGTGGAGCTGTTCAGGATTTTGCTCTCCACGATGGCTAAGCCATCGGCATAGATCACATCATCGGTGTTGTTGTATATTTTGAAGTATGTGTCGTATAGTCCGCTTGTGCCTTTGGCGTTGGGCGAGCCTGCGGTATAGATTTCGCTGAAAACCAATGAGCTTGTGGGATTGTAGAAGAACCAGTTGAGGCTGATGCCCTTGGCGTTTTCGGATATCACCTGCTGGTTGGCATATGCTTTCAGGGTTTGGGTGGTGGCGGTGCCGTCCACGGTGTATTCCACCGTCTTGGTGGCCTCTACGTCATAGGTTCCGGCGGGGAGCACATCGGTGGCGGTGAGTGGAAGGCTGAAGTTGTATACGGTGCCGGTGTTAAGCTCGGTCAGGGTGATGCTGCCTGATTTTGTCACGGCAGAGGCGGGAAGGTCGGCGGGATTGGTGTCCTGTGTGGTGATGTTGTAGGTGATCACCTTGTCGTCGTCGGAGCACGCGGTGGCCGATGCGAGCATCAGGGCGCATGCGGCGCAGTAGATTAATTTTTTCATTTTTTTGTGGTTTATGTATGTGATTTATATTTTGATATTTAGTTCCATGCCGAAATAGGGGGAGGTGTGGCGGCGGATGGTCACTCCGTAGCGTTCGTAGTCGGGCATGATGGAGAAGAGACGGTTGACGTATATGGCGATTCCGACTCGTTGCTTCCAGAATGTCTTGGTGGCCTTGAGATTGAATGTCGTGGCCGTCGGTACGGTCTGTTTCTCAAATGCCGTGGAGCTGAAATTGCGCACGAGTTGCCCTAAGTATGGGTCTGACATCATCTCCGGAGTGTAGGGGAGGATTGTTCCCTCGGGATCCATGTAAGCCACAGGGATACCTGTGCGGAAGAGTGTCTGGCGTGATGTGAACCACATGTTCTGTACGCCTATTGAGAAATTGAGGTCAAGAGGTGCTATGTCCGTGTCCAGCAGTATGTTGGTGTTGAAACTCTGATATTTGCTTCCATCCACGTCGTCGTACAGACCGATGTACTGTAGTTCGCGGTTGTTCACTATGATATTCGGTTTGTACCACAGCGGGCAACTGTTGTTGTTGACAGTGCGGAGATATGCGCCGGTCACTGTCACGCGTGTGCGTATCGCGGGTATGCGGCGCGACTGGAATGTGTATTCCACACCTGATTTGCGGGTGCGGCTGCCGTTGGTCACATGGCTGCGTGTTGCCTGGTATGTCATGTCGCGGTATGGCAGATCCTCGATAAGCGGGGCACGGCCTGTGGCGTATGGGTCGTAGGCTGAGGCGTCGTAGCGCCGGTAGCTGTAGCGGTGCACCTGCGGCGTGTATCGGAAGCCGTCTTTCATATTCTCATGGAAATATGTCACAGACAGACGGTTGCCGCGGTATGAGACATCACCGCGGATTTCCCATTTCACGTTGCGCGCGGCACGGAGGTCATAATTTGTCAGATCCTCTACATACGTCATTACGTTCATTGTGCGGAAATCCGGCTCGTTGTGGTAATAGTTGAGCTGTTCGATATCAGTGTAAAGCAGATCCGGGAACAGGTATGCTGCCACAGGCATCTTGGTGTGCCAGCCATAGCCGCCTGCAAGCTCCCATGTGATGGGATAACCGCCGGCTTCGCTGCGGGCAGGTAGCCATACGGCGTTGACACGCGGGTCCAGATATGGCTTGCCGTTGAGCGTGTAGCGGCTGTCAAGCCCCACGAGCTGTGTCTCGCGCAGACCTACAGTCAGCTCAAACGAGTGTGAGCCTGGAAGATAGCGGAATATATTCTCCGCATAGGCGGATATCTGGTTGATGGCCGGAATGTCGGAGAATGCGCGCGGGCGTGATGTGTTGCCGGCTGTGAGCGGCCGGTTGATGTCGTATACGGCACCGCGGCCATAATTCTTGTCCATGTTCCATTCCACGCCGGCCTTGAGACTGTTGGTGATATCCCCTGAGAAGAAACGCATGCTGCCCGACAGGCGTGTGAAAGCGCTCAGCGGCTTGCCATACACATCATAGTCGGCGATGTAGAGCATGGGGAGGTAGCCCACATAGTTGCTGCCCGGGGTGGTGGACACAGGCATAGGCATCACCCGCGATGCGGCCACATGTTTGCGCTGTCGCAGGTGTTCATCGGCATAGCTCAGTCCGGCCACAAAGGTGATGTCGCGCAGAGCACGCATCTCCACCGGCGCGAAACGCAAAGTGTTGTTCCATGAGAAATTATGCTTGCTGGTGCTGAATTCGTCTATGGTATTGTTTACGGTCAGGTCTGGGTCGGCATTGTCTTTTTCTCCGATCATGGAATAGGAAAAATCGGAATTCCATTTGAGCGAGAAGATTTCGTTAGTCCAACGCTTGTCGCTGCGGAGCGATGCACCGAGGCGGCGGAAACTCTCGCGGCTGTTGCGGGGGTCGATCTTGGAGTCAAGGAAATTGAGTCCGACGTTCAGTATCCAGTCACGTCCGGGCATCCTCAGGCCTTTGGTGAGTGAAACCAGCTCACTCTGGTTGTCTGCCTTGAAGCGGGCCTGCAGGCGGCTCACACCGGATTTGCGTTTGATTTTCACCAGTCCTGACGTGAGCTCGCCGTATTCCACCGATGGAATGCCACGTACGATTTCCACTTTTTCTATGTCGTCGGTGGCGATGGCGCGCATGTCCACGCCCATGCCCGTGGATAAGCGGCCGCTCTGGTTGGCGTCCGGGGTGGTCTGCATCTGGGCAGTGGTGCTCAGACGCACACCGTCGATCACAAATGACGTGCCGAGTGAAGATGTGGCATAGTCAGCTGTGGGAGTGATGTTCGTGGCCTGACGCAGATTTATTGTGTTCACCTGCCCCATCTCGGGGTCTTTGGTGATGTTGCCCGGGATGAGTTCGAGCAGGTCGGTGAAGCTCGACGGCTGCAGGTGCTTCATCGCCGTGGTGTCAATGATAGATGTGCTGGTGGTGCGCCGGCCCTCTTGTGCCGTCACCACCACCTCGCGCAGCCCTCTGGCCGAGTCTGCCGCCAGGGTGTCACTGAAAATAGTGATGTTCGCAGAGCGGGCGATAATGCCACAAAGCATGAGGCATATCGCGAGAATGCCGGCCTTTGATTTATCAATGCTCTGAATTGTAATGAATTTGGCGTATGAAGTCAATTGGAATAACATATGCACAAAGTTGCGCACTCCCCTCCAATCGCCAAATACTCAAAATTGGGTATTTTTTGCACCGTCCCCCATATCCGCCATTCCCGGCATCAAAATGCATACATTGCAACGGATTAATTTGATATGTCGGATTTTACTATATGAGTTTACCCGGCGTATTTAGCGAGCGACATCATTGTTAATAACTGCTGCAGTCTTTAGTCGCGCAGCTGGCATCAGATGAATGTCCTCGCTTATATCTTGCTAATTACATTCCAAAATTGTATCTTTGCCTTATAATCAATAACTCAAATAAGATGGGAAAGAAAATTTGGATTTTCATTGCAGGTATTTTTACTGGCGTAGTATTGACTTTTATAATACTGCTCATAATTGCGAACGCACGTAATGGCTCAGCCCAAGACATAAATTATTATGAATCACCTGTCAGCTACGAGGGTAAGGCGCAAACCTCATTTGAAGTTTTCCAAGTCTTGGGAGAATGTGCATTAGCTCATGAAGTCTCGAATGGAAACTATAATATGTACAATGGAAAGATTGTTCTGCTGATTGGGGAAAAGGATCGGTTTTACAGTGACCAGATTTTGAATGTCAATAACCCTAAGCAAGTAGGCGTATATAGCTACGAGACCAAAGGAGGCCTTCCACTGACCGTGCCGGTTATAGAAGTTGCCGATTAAAATAGCAATAACCAGTGTAATAACAGTTTGTCTTGTATATTTCTATAAGTGTACATGACAAACACCGCATCGCGGTGATTCTTTCGGTAACCCCGTATGGAGCGTAGCGATGCATTGATTTCGCGTCATTTTTTAGTAATCATTCCCATCCCCAGTATAACAAATACTCTGACTCCCGGAAATTCAAAAAATTCTACATTGATAATGCAATAGTTCGTTATGATTACTGCGGTTTTAAAACTTTTGCATACCTTAGCGGTACTTTTCAAGGCATCGGTTACGATTTCCTCATATCGGTCAAGTGCAGTTTTATGCAAGGCTTTAATGTGTGGTGGAATACCTTTAAAGATACTGAAATCAGCTGTTTGACCTATTTTATTGTGCTAAATTTTGTTGACTGATTTCTTTAATCTCAACGACTTAAATAAAAATTAGCGAAGTATTAACGTATAAAAATCTCATTAAATTCATATGGTTGATAATTATAATTGGAATACTTTTAGAGAGCAATATCATTTGAAAAATGATAGATATATAAGAGATATCTTTTTGCTGCAACGATTGCAGAATGATACACATTATCCGACTATCATCTACCCCCAATTACTGCGTGAGCAAATTTCTAAAAAATTCATGATTGGGTCTGTCGGTGTTTTGACGAAAGATAAAAGCCATATATATTTACATGACTTTTTGAATACGGCAAAATCATTAAATCTAAAAGGTGATGATTGGCAATTTTTGATTCATCCATTCAATCCTAAAGATGCAACAGTTCCATCTCTTCCTAAAATTCCTACAGAGAAAATAGAAACTTATAAATCACGAAATTGGGGATGTCTTATTCCCGTAATTATAATGGCAGCTATTTTTACTCTTCCTGCATTTTTTATATCACCTGAAGATCCCGGTCTAGGGATAATTGTCGCATTATTATGGATTCCGTTTGTTTTATTAATGGCTCATAAAATGGACGTTGGTAAACTAGAATCAAAAGTTCGTACAAGAAAGTTAACACAACAAGAAATAAAACAATTAGAGCAAGAAGCCCATGATAAATATCAAAAAGATATCGAAGCATATCGAAAATTGAGGGGTGAATATGAGAGCAAAGAGTTGGAATTTATGCAACGATTAAATTCACAAGCAGCACTCCTTGATAAATATGCGAAATTGATAGTTCCCACTATATTTAAACGTTGTTTGATTAATTATCCCAAAATAGACAATTGCGTAAATCCCCCACAACGTGGAGCGTCAGAAAACAAGCTATTCTATGAACTAATGACTGAATTCCCATCTTTCATAAAAATAGATAAGTCACTAGGTGCTTATTTCCCTGATTTAGTGTTGTGTAATGGTTGTTCATGCCCAATTGATATAGAGATAGATGAGCCATACGAATTTAGAACCAAGAAAGAAATACATTATATTGGTTGTGGTGATGAGGAAAGAAATAACTATTTTTCATCAAACAACTGGTTTGTTCTCAGATTTACAGAGAATCAAATAAAAAATCATATTACTGAGTGTGTAGATATAATTAAGGCACTAGTTCATTTCATTGAGTGGGGAGATACATCTAAACTATATGAAATAGAAGAAACCATTATGCAAATTCAAGAGCCTCGTTGGACGAAAGAAAAATCAAGAATGTTGGCGATTGAAGACTATAGGACTAAACAATAGTGGTTATATATTGAACTTACACAAGAACAATAAATTATCTCTCTTTCCGTGAAAACGCTATTTCATAATCATACTTCAGATATTGCTTTTCAAAAATTTGAAGAACAATTTGAATCAATATTGCACAAGGAATATCCACATATAAATTCATTTTATATTGATTGCTATACAATAGACCAGTACAAACAATTAGATGAAGTCCCTAATATCATGGATATGAAAAATGATACATTTGCATATTCTGTAGATGTTAAAATTTTAGATAAACAGCGTACAGTATTTGCCGCTATCATTTATTCGCCAGCACTATGCGAAATTTTAAATTTTACAGAGGAGGAAAAATTGGCATCAATAGGTCATGAAGTAGGGCATATAATCCACTATTTCAATGAAAATCTAATAGGAGCTAGCAGCATGATGATTGAGGTAAAAGCAGATGAGGTCGTTACAAAATTAGGATGGGCAGAACATTTAAAATCTGTTTTACAAAAATTGCAATCATCAAACTTATATTCACGAGAACAATGTCAATTAATGGATTTGAGAATACTGTTTTTAGGATCCAAACAACTATTCCTGTAGTTTACTATTACTCTTTCAAATAAATATCATATCTTTGCATTGAGTTATTTGACAGCATAGCACCGCAAAACGCTGAAAATCGCACAGTTGCTAAGTCGTTACCCGCTTTTCTCAAATGTTCAGTTAAATGTTTATTTCTCAAACGGTTATATCAGACCGTTGAAAATCTAAAATAACATTTAATGATAAATTGGAGCGATGCATTGATTTCGCGTCATTTTTTAGTAATCATTCCCATCCCCAGTATAACAAATACTCTGACCCCCGGAAATTCAAAAAATTCTACATTGACAATGGCAATGTGGTATGGGGAAAGAATTGGGATTTGATGTTCCCGATAGAAAGCCTCTACCAAGGCATCGTATCTGATTAGTATCTTTCCTTAAAGGCTCTAATCGGAGTATAAAGGTCTGTTCCCTCATTCAGGCGAGGGTGCCGGTGAATTCGAGGGTGGTGGAGTCGAGGGCGGTGAGGGTTACGGGTACGATGGTGTTGTCAAGGGCAGGGGAGGCCTGGACGTTGACACGCAGGTAGTTGTCGGTGAATCCGGCCATGCTTTTGTTTCGGTGCGGGTGTTCGAGCAGCACCGGTAGGGTGTGCCCGATGAATCGAGAGGAGAAGTCGCGGAGCTTCCGGTCGCTCACTGCGAGCATGATATGTGCCCGGCGTTGTTTTTCTGCCGGATCTACCGCGTGGTCTATCTGCAAAGCACGGGTGCCGGGGCGCTCGCTGTATGGGAATACATGCAAGCGGCTTATTGGCAGTGATTCCACAAATTCAAGTGACCGGTCGAATTCATCAGGTGTCTCGCCACGGGCACCCACGATGAGATCCACGCCGATAAACGCATGTGGCATCGCGCAGTGTATGTGTTCGATCTTGGAGCGGAACATGGCGGTGTCGTAATGCCGGTGCATGAGTGAGAGCACTGTGTCGGAGCCAGATTGCAGCGGAATATGGAAGTGGGGCATGAACGCGCGTGATTCCGTGGCGCACCAGTCGATGATCTCGTCGGTGATCAGGTTGGGCTCGATCGACGAGATTCGGTAGCGCTCTATGCCGTCCACGCGGTCAAGCTCGCGGATGAGGTCGAAAAATGTGTCGTCGCGCCCTTTGCCGAAATCGCCGATGTTCACGCCGGTGATCACTATCTCCTTGCCGCCTTCGGCAGCGGCTTGGCGAGCCTGCGCCACCAGGTCGGGTATTAGGCCGCTGCGGCTGCGGCCGCGTGCGCGGGGGATGGTGCAGTAGGTGCACCAGTAATCGCATCCGTCCTGCACTTTTAGAAAAAAGCGTGTGCGGTCGCCCCGTGAGCATGATGGCACGAAATCGCGTATCTCCGCAGTGGGGGTCACGATGGTCTGTGGGCGGTGGTCGGTGAGCCAGCGGTCAAGAAATTCCACAAGCAGGGCTTTCTGGTTGCTGCCGGCCACGATCTGTACGCCGTCAATCGCGGCTACCTCGCCGGGCTTGAGCTGCGCGTAGCAGCCGGTGACAAGAATCGGTGCATGCGGATATCGGCGGTGGAGCGAACGGATGGTCTGGCGGCACTTCTTGTCGGCGAGTTCGGTGACAGAGCAGGTGTTTACCACTATTATATCAGGAGTGTCGCCGGGAGCCACGGATACTATGCCGTGCTGCTCCATCATGCGGGCCACAGTGGATGTCTCGGCGAAATTGAGCTTGCATCCGAATGTATGGTAGAGGGCTGTGCGTGTTGTGAATGTTGAATTGTCAATCATTGTGCCAGAATGTCTGATATTTCCGGTGATACGGTGACTGTGCCTTCCTCCACGGCGTGGTCAAGGAGGCTTTTTCGTAAGGAGGCTTCGTAGCTGCGGCGGTCGTGGTAGGAGAAGCGGTCGGTGATTAGCGGTAGGGCTGTCTCGTAAGGCATGACAGATCCGGCAGGCAGGATATCGTTGATATCAAGAAGATATACGAATCCGTCGTTCTCGAAATCAAGATTGCGTTGGGTGCGGAGAAACTGGTTGCCCGAGGCACCGAAATCGCAAGGGATACGCAGCTCTATCTGTTCCCAGTCTATCCATCGGTCGCGGAAGTAGTCGTAGTGAACTGCGCCGGAGAGCTGGCTTTTTTCAAGATTGTCTATGTCAGATTGCTTTTTAGACCGGTACAGGCGCCTGAGTTCCTTGAGATTAGGCGCGTCAGCGGCAACTTTGATATATATGCCTTTCACCATTGGGCGTTGCGTGATGAATTCGTCGCGGTGGGTATCGTAGTATGCCCGCAGTGTGTCCTCCGGTATCCGCCGGCGCCCTTTGGCGTCGAACATCTGTCGGGTGTATTCCAACATTATCAGTTCGTTGCGGTAATCGTCCACCATGCGGTCAATCTGTTTCATGTCTATGTCGCGCGAGGCGATGTCGCTGATTATAGTGCGCTGTATCCAAGAGCGGACGTAGGCGCGGGCAAACATGCTGCTGTCGGCCGGCGAAAGCCCGGACGGCATTTCGGAGAGCAGCTGAGACCGGGTCAGAGATTTATTGCCTACGGTGGCGAGGGCATCATTCGCAGTAACGGGCTTATCCTCACGGCATGAGACCATGAGGATAAGCAGTACGGTGAGGAATATATATGACCGATGGAGCAGGGGTCTCATCGGATGGAATCAAGGACTTTTTTGTCGATGTTTACGGGATATTTCTTGTGCAGGGTATCAAGCCATTGGCGTTCGAGCTCGGCCTGATAGTCGGTGATCACGGCACCGCGCACATCGGCCGGCTCAGCCGGCTGATCCAGGATCTGCCCCTGGAAAGCATAATAGTGATTCCAGCGCGATTTGGTGGCAGCGGGCTTGTCGGCGCCGAATCCGAGGTGATCGGTGATGGGGTTGTCGCCCTGCGCGGCAATCACGCGCTCCACCTTTATGTCGCGGCCGAATCGCTTGTTCATGTCAGCGACGAATGCCTCCTGATCCACCGGTGCAGTGAGCGTGTCGGTGTATTTCTTGGCTTGCGCCAGGATGGAGTCGCTGGTGGCGAAGATAATGTATGATTTGAATTTTGGCTTTTCCCATTTGTATTGGTCGCGATGTGAGCGGAAGTAAGCGTTAAGGCCTTCCTTGTCGGACGATGCCCGCTCCCATACGTTGCGGTTGGAAATTTCGAACAGCAAGAGACCATCGCGGTATTCGTTCACAAGATTGCGGTATTCAGGGTTGGTGTCCTCGAGATTCTGGCGGGCGGCTTCCTCTACGGCGACATCGTAGGCGCGCTCGATCACGCCGCTGAGCTCACGGCAAGTAGCGTCAGCATCCTTGCCGACGGGCAATTGTGCGGTGGTGAGCACCTGTGCCAGAGTGTATTTACGGCGGTCAACGGTGAATGCCGTCATATCGCTGTTGTTGAGCCGTGTCAGCATGGCAGCATCGAGAGTGCCTCCGGCTTTCTCAATCATTGAACGTACTTTATCCACGATTTTGGCATCAATGCGGCATCCTGTCCTGGCCTCGAAATCGGCCAGGTATTTTTTGTGGGGGAGAGTGGCGCGTATATCTTTGGCAATGGCTTTTTCGATAGACTCGCGCATTTCGTCCAGAGGCTTGACACCGCGGTGGTCAATGCGTTTGATTATGTGGTAGCCGAACTGTGTGGCGAACGGCTCGGAGATGGCGCCGTCGGGTATGGCGAATGCCACGCTGTCGAATTCGGCCACCATTACGCCTGATCCGAACCAACCAAGATTGCCGCCGTTGACAGCAGAACCAGTGTCCTCGGAGAATCGGCGTGCCAGATCCTCAAAATTGGCACCGGGCTTGACGGCTTCGCGGTATATCGAATCTATGCGTGTCTTTTTTGCAGTGGCATCGGCTGCATTCAGGCCGCGTGTCATCAGCAGGATGTGCGATGCATTTACCTCGCCGCGTGTCGGGCGCCGCTGATCCACCTTGATTATATGATACCCGAATCCGGAATTGACAGGCTCTGATATCTGACCGGGCTGCAGCTGATAGGCCGCTTCCTCGAAAAGCCAGGGATAGCGTCCGGCCGTCATCCAGCCCATGGCGCCTCCACGGTCGGCCGAGCCACGGTCGATGGAATGCTTGCGGGCCAGCTCATCAAATGCGTCGGGATTGGCCGCGAGCACGGCGGCTATGGAGTCGATTGTGGCCTTAGGGTCGGCGATTCCCTGCACGGGGCGCGGAGGCATCATGATATGGCGCACATAGAGCTCGTGGCCGTAATTGGCGTACGATTGGTGGAGTATGCGGTCGGCTTCGGCCTGGTCGCTCATGTATGGCGCGGCGAGATCGCCACGGAACTTGATGAACTCATCTATGAACTGCCGTGTGGTGTCGATACCGGCTGCATGCGCATCGGCTACCTTGAGCTTATAATCGACGAACATGTCCACGTATTTGTCAAGAGTCAGAGGCTCTGCCTGCTGGGTGTGGTTTTTATTGTACAGGTATTGGAATTCGCTTACATGCACAGGCTTGCCATCGATTGTCATGAGCACGGGGTCTTTCGGGGTGCCTTTGGCGGAAACCGCAGAAAAGGCGTACAGGAACAACGACGCCGCAATAAATATCCGTTTCATCTAATGTTGGTTTACAAATACAGTATTATAACGATGGCCACACCAAAATATTGTGCATGATTCAATATTTGGGGATGTGGGCTAATTTGTTTAATTTTGCATCTATGTTTGATGCTACAGTTAAATATACTATATTTGCGGGGCTGGCATGCGTCTTGGGCGCGTGTACATCCCATGAGAATTCTGGCTCGGCGGGGCTTGGGCGCATACGTTTCAGCACCGAAATTGTGCTGCCGGATGCTGACGAGCGCATCCCCGATGGTGTGCCTTCGCTTGAATTGCAGAGTGCCGGCGGCGCGTATTACCACCGCTGGGCGGATATATCCGACTTCCCTACGGGAGAACTTTATCAAGCCGGAGCATACAAGGCAGTCTCGGTGTTGGGCGTGGTCGGAGCCGAAGGCTTTGGATGCGCCTGCTACATGGCTGAAAAAGAATTCACCTTGGAGGATGGCGGCATAGCCAAGGTAAATCTGGACTTGACACTGTCCCAGGCCCGTGCGAGAGTGGATATAAGTGATGAGTCGGGATTATATACAATCCCGGCCGTGACGTTGCATAGCGATGGCAACGGATATGTAAGTTTTGTGCCCGGAGAGGGGCGCACGGCGTATATGCAGCCAGGTGAAACTGAAATATATGTGTCGGTGCAGGATCAGGGCGGACACACTGTTACGCTGGTGTCAGGCATGACCATAGACACCCGTCCCTCGGATATCTACGAAATTGATGTAGAATGCGATGCCGAAGGAACGTTGACAGTAGGCTGCGGCGGCCGCGAGGCAGAGATGCGGGTAGGCGAGGATTTGTTCTCGTCCATGCCTCCGGAGATATCCGCATCAGGCTTCACTCCGGGCACCCCCATAAATCTTACCGAAGGCTTTCCTGCCGAGCATCCGATAGTGATGGATGTGACGGCACCTGCGGGATTGTCACAATTGATGCTTACAGTGTCGGGCAATACCGGGAATTCCGACCTGATGCGCGGCCAGATTGACCTGCTCCAGACTTCATTGCCGGGAGTGGAAGTCACTCTCAAGGGAGATACGCATGCCAGTGTGGATTTCTCGAAGGTGATTGAGAGCATAAGTGTGGATGCCACCACTGATGTGACAGTGACGCTGCAGGCCCGTGACCGCCTGGGACGTGTGTCGGATGTGATGACACTGGTAGCCACCATAAACAGTGTGGCTCTTACGCTCAAGCACACGACATCGGCCGTGATAGGCGAAAACATAGCATCGGTGACTGTGGTCACCAATGCTCCGCAGGTGGAGCCGGATGATTTCTCGATAGTCCTGTTGCCCGTGTCGGATTCGGAATCTGAGGCATTGGCACAAATAACTGATGCCCGCATTCTGGAGGACAATTCTGTCCAGCTTACTTTCCGTGTGCCGGAAGGCACGGAAGATGTGCCTGTGCGCATCGACTACATGGACAATAATAAACTGCTGGCCACGATAGAGCGTGCTGTGCCGGATTATGATATTGTGGTTGACGCTTTCGCCACGACTGCAAGAGTATCGGTGTCGGCTCAGAATCCTGATGTGGTGAAGGCCGTGACGAAATATGCGCAGATCAGTGCCGACGGGCGCGGTCTGGTAGCATATTCGCGTGAGCCTGAGCGTGGCATAATCATGATATCAGATCTTGCGCCGTCGAGCCGGTATACATTGAAATCAGAAGTGATCAAGGGGCAGTATGCTCCGCAGCAGACAGTGACCACTGAGGCTGCCGCCCAGGTGCCCGCAGGCGATTTCGAGGAGCCAAAGGATGAGATAGATTATGATGACCTTGAGGCGGGAGGAGCTTACTCCACCACGACATTCCCCATATACAACAGGCAGAACAAGACAGATATCCATGTGGACAGGCCGGAAAAGCACTGGGCTTCGGTAAATGCCAAGACATTCTGCACACGGGCCTCGCGCCACAACACATGGTATATGCAGCCGTCGGCCGAACTGGTCTACGGCGATGCCCCGTCGGGCAGCAAGGCGATGAAGATAACGTCGGTAGGCTGGGACCTGAACGGGCCGCAGATAGCCCCATATATGCAGAACGACGGCGAGTCGCTGCACTACAACGCCAATGTGCCGGAGGTGAGCCACCGCGCGGCCGGCAAGTTGTTCCTGGGGTCGTATACTTTTGATCCGTCCACACTTGCGGAGAAATATGACATGGGAGTGCCGTTCGGCTCACGTCCGTCATCGCTCAACGGCTTCTACAAATACATGCCGGACAAGACAGTGACCACCGACCAAGGGCTGGTGCGCATCGAACTGGTGAACGATGCCGGCAGCGAGGAGGTGCTGATCGCATCGGCTGAAATGTATCTGTCGAATGCCCCGGACTACAAGGCTTTCAATCTGCAGTTGAGCTATGGATTGTTCAATGTCAAGGCCACCCGGCTGCGCATATTTTTCAGTTCCTCGGCTGCTGAGGGAGATATTGAGACAGAGGATGCCATGGTGCCCGTCACTCCCGATTTACAATCGTCGGCTCTCACCGGCAGCTCTTTGTGGATCGACAATCTTTCATTTTCTTACTGAGTTGATACATGGATAAATATATAGACATATTCGGAGCGCGGGTGCACTATACAGTGGCCGGCAGCGGTGCGCCGATGATATTGATGCACGGATGGGGATGCAACACCACAACGCTGGCATCGGTGGAGAAAGTGGCGGTGGAGAGCCACACGGTCTATAACATTGATTTTCCTGGATTCGGACAGAGCGATGAGCCTGCCGAGGTGTGGGGAGTGGAGCGTTATACTGATATGCTGCGCGAATTCGTGCAGAGGCTTTCCATAGAAAAACCTGTGCTGCTTGGGCATTCGTTCGGCGGCCGCGTGGGCATAGTGTACAGTTCGCGTTATCCCGTGGGCAAGCTCATATTGGTGGATGCGGCCGGAGTGAAACCGCGCCGCCCCCTGAAATATTACCTGAAGGTGTACTCCTTCAAGGCCGCCAAGCGCATTGCACCAGTATTGCTCGGGGAAAAGCGCGGGCAAGAGCTGATAGACAAGATGCGCGGCCGGAGTGGATCGGCCGACTACAACAGCTCCACGCCAATGATGCGGTCTATACTTTCGCGGGTGGTGAATGAGGATCTGTGCCATCTGATGCCACAGATTCAGGCTCCGACGCTTCTGATATGGGGCGATAATGATACTGCCACGCCGCTTGCCGACGCAAAAAAGATGGAGCGCCTGATTCCGGATGCGGGTCTCGTCAGTTTCCCCGGCTGTGGCCATTACAGCTTCCTGGATGCTCCCGGGCGTTTCGCGGCAGTGCTTCGGTCGTTCCTCCGATCCTAACCCAACCTCGTTTTATTTTGTTTTTTTGAGAAAAGGCACTAACTTTGTTTCCTGATGGAGCAATTGCTGTACATATTACCGCGCGGACTGGCGATAGGCATACTCATATCCGCACCCATGGGGCCGATAGGGATGCTGGTGATACAGCGCACCATCAGCAAAGGCCGGTGGCCGGCGTTTTTCACCGGTATAGGAGCTGCGCTTTCCGATTTGATCTACTGTCTGCTTACCGGCTTGGGTATCAGCTTTATTACCGATCTGATAGAATCCCACCAGTTTGCCCTGCAGGTGGTGGGCGGGATTGTGCTTGCCATATTTGGTGCGTTTCTGTTCAGGAAGAATCCCACTCGCACGCTCAAGACGGCCTCTCTGCCGCAGAATCCGAATTTCTGGCAGGATTTTGTAACAGGGTTTCTGCTCACGTTCTCCAATCCACTGATATTGTTCTTTATCATAGGCTTGTTTGCCCGCTTCAATTTCATACTGCCCGAATTCGGCGTGCACCATTATGTGGCCGCTTATCTCACCATATTCGCCGGAGCACTGCTGTGGTGGTATGTGGTGACGATGCTCGTGAACAAGCTGCGCTCGCGTTTCAATGTGCGTTCGCTGTGGCTGGTCAACCGCATTATAGGCAGCATTCTGGTCGCGATGGCTCTTATTGGAGTAGCCGTGGCTCTGCATGATCATTTCTTCTGATACCACTCTTACATTATATCAAGATGCATACACTCAACGTACCCTACATACCTCAGCTGGAGGATATCGACAATCCCGAGCAGATCATCAATCTCCTGGACGAACGCGGACGCCGCCGTCAGATAGATGCTGTGAACTGGAAATCAGAGTATCCGTACAAACCCTTGTCGGCCTTTACCGTGGCGCATTCGGGCAAGAAGCTCTATATAGATTTCTTCGTGAGATGCAATTTCCTGCGGGCGGAGAATTATGAAGATCTCTCGCCTGTGAGCGAGGATTCGTGCGTGGAGTTTTTCGTGTCGCCGAAAAGCGACGGTGAGTATTGGAATTTCGAGTACAATTGTATCGGCACACTCAACGCATCAGTGCGCACAGAGCGCAATAATCCCCGCAGGCTCACGGCAGAGGAGAGGGCGAGGATCATGCGTTACGCCTCGTGTGGCAGCCGGCCTTTCCGGGAGCTTGAGGGCATGTTCACCTGGAATCTGCTCACTGCCATACCGCTTGATATAATCGGTGTGGAATACAAAGGGCAGCCAATCGAAATGTCGGGCAATTTCTATAAGTGCGCGTCGGCCACCTCGATGCCGCACTATATGAGCTGGAATCCGATTGAAAGCGAGAAGCCTGATTTCCACCGTCCGGATTGCTTCGGCAAAATCATCCTGGAGTGATTCAGGAAATGGCGCGTTGCAGGCGCCGCCGCTCAGCACGGGTGATTTTACCGGCTGCCGGTGTAGTGGCGGCGGGGATATATAGAGGTGTGATATTGCCGCGTGGGTCAATGGCAACATAGTTAGGCTCAGATGATGAAGGGGTGGCAGGGGTATCTTTGGAAGGGTTAAGGTCATTAGGGTCATTAAGGTCATTAAGGTCTTTGGGGGCTTTAAGGTCTTTGGGGTCAGTTTCCGGGTCGAGCATGAGTATGAGGGCCTTGAACAGAGCCAGACGCATGGCCGGCATTTTTTCAGGCATCTCACCTGTGAGACGGTAACGGGTTACGTCGGCAATGATGCGGTCTTGCATTGGTTTTGAGAGATGTGCGATGGCTTTGAGGCAGTCGTGGGAGAATGTAGTTTCTTTCATAGTGATGGTGTGTTATGTGTTTTTTTAGAATTTACATTGCAAAGATAGTGAATGAATTTGCATCATGCAAATATTTTCGCAATAAAAATTTATGGTTTGCGCATTACGTAGGTCTTATAGGCATCCTGTGCAGCCTATGAAACGGGCTTTGAGATGGGTGTAAAATTGCGGGTGGCAAACTGTAAGGATACAATTTGCCACCCGCGGTATTATCAGAATGTATTATCAGAGCGATTTGAGGAGGGCTTCGACGGCAGCACGGAGCTGGGCGTCCTCGCCGGAGGAGATTTCCGCGGGATTGGTGTCAACCTTGATGTCCGGATCAAGCTGGCGGTTTTCAAGGAAGCCTCCGTCGGAGGTGCGGTAGCCTACCACCGGGATGCCGAAATACATGGACGGATCCTGCATTGTGACCCAGTTGACCGATGTCATAGTGCCGGGCACAGGGGTGCCTACGAGTTTGCCGAGGCCGCGTGTCTTGTATACCCAGGGCGTGCCGTGGGCATTGGAGTAGCATGCCTCGTTCATCACCATGATGGATGGTTTGTTCCAACGGCGGGAGGGCATGTCGCATGTCTCCACGCCTCGCACTTCCTGTGTGAGATATTTCTGGCCTGAGAAGAGCACTTCGATGTCTTCGTGGAGGCGTCCGCCGCCATTCCAGCGGATGTCGATCACCACGCCTTCCTTGTCGTTGTATTTGCCGAGCAGGTCGGAATATACGCGGCGGAAGGAGTCGTCGTCCATTGATTCGATGTGCACATATCCCAGACGGCCGTTGCTCCAGCGCTCGACATCGGCAGCTCGACCGTCGATCCACCGGCGGTACATCAGGTCGGACATGGCTCCGGCGCTGACGGGCTTCACCACCTCGTCCCAGCGTTTGCCTGTGGCGGGGTCGTAGATGGATATGAGTGTCTTTTTGCCGGCGATGTCGGTCAGGAGCAGGGTGTAGTCGTTGTCGTGGGTGATTTTCTCGCCGTTGATTTTTTCGATGATCACGCCCGGGTGGACTTCAGAGGCGGCTTTGTCGAACGGACCTTTCTTAACCACTTCGGCCACCTTCAGGCCGTCGCCCGTGTGGGAGAAGTCGTAGAGCAGACCAAGCGAGGCGGTGCGGTCGGCTCCGGATACTGATGCTCCACGCGAGCGGCATCCGGTGTGGCTCACATTTAGTTCGCCCAGCATCTCCGATGCCATTTCAGCGAAGTCGTAGTTATTGTTGATGTAGGGGAGGAAGCGGCGGTAATGGTCGGTGAGTGCTGTCCAGTCCACACCGTGCATATCCTTGACATAGAAGCGTTCGCGCTCCTCGCGTACGATATTGTCGAACATGAATTCACGTTCCTTAGCCGGGTCGATCTTCATGTTGGCGGCGTAGGTCACAGGTGTGAGCTTCTGATTGGAGGGGTTGAACTTCTGCATCGACGAGCCCAGGATGAACATGGTCTTGCCGTCGGCCGAGGTGGCGAATGAGTGGAGGCCTGAGCTGATGGTCTTTGACATGCTCACTGAGCCTTCGCGCAGGTCTTTCTCCCAGAGCATGTTGTCGTCGTCACCAGTGGTGATGAAGAAGAGTTTGTCGCCGTCGGCTGTGATCACAGCGTCGGTAAGGTCGGCGGAGAATGGCGTGAGGCGCACGTATCTTTCGGTGATGCCCTCCAGTTCCACTTTTATATCTTTTTTCTTATCATCTTCTTTGTCGCCGTCTTTCTTGTCTGACTTCTTGTCGTCCTTTTTGTCGGATTTCTTGTCATCCTTCTTTGTCTGTTCTTTTTTCTTTGCAGCCTTTTCCGCTTCGTCGGCCAGCTCCTTGTCCTCTTTGTTCAGGCGGAATTTGTCGTATGCCTCCTGATTCATGAATACAAGCATGACATCGTACATTGAGCCCCAGGATGCATGGTTGCGCATGCCATAGCGCTCGGAGGCAAAAAGGAGGGCGTTGCCGTCCATCACCCAGCGGGGTTCTCCGTCGAAGTAGCCGCTGTTGGTAAGGTTGGTCAGGGTGCCGTCGGCCACGTTGATCAGTGCGATGTCGGTGTATGGGTCGCGCTTGCGGTCGATGATCTCCAAGGCAATCCATTTTGAGTCGGGGCTCCATGTGAAATCAAATGAGCCTCCTCGTTGCGGGAATGTGGATCCGTCGGTGAGGTTGCGCACTTTCTTGGAGTCCATGTCCATCACGGCCAGAATATTGCGGTCGAGGATGAACGCCATCTGCTTGCCATCGGGGGATATTACTGGCACGGTGCGTTCGTGGCCGTCGTTCTTGAAGAGAGGTTTCTCATTAATTAATGTGGCATTCGCGAAATTCGGGTCATCCTCGCGTCCGAGTGTGGCTTGCCATATGTTCTTTTTGCCGTCGCGCTCGGTTGTGTATACCAGGCTCTTGGAGTCGTGTCCCCAGCTTACATATGATTCGGCCTCGGGGGTGTTGGTGATCTGTTTGGTGGTGCGGTAGTCGGCTGAGGTCACGAATATGTCGCCACGCGATATGAAGGCGATGGATTTGCCGTCGGGCGAGACATCCATCCATGTGGGTCGTGGGGCTGACATCTTCACCGGGTCGTCGGCGTAATCGTCGATAAGCGTCACTGCCACTTTCGCGGGCTTCTTGGCTCCGGGCGCGAGTGTGTAGATGTCACCGTCGTAGCCGAAACAGAGAGTGCCGTCGTTGGCGGCAGACAGGAATCTGACCGGATGATTCTTGAATTGGGTTACGGCTGTGGGAGCGGAAAGGTTGTTGACCGGGGCCTTGTATACATTCATCGAGCCGCCGCCACGTTCGCTCAGGAAGTACACGTCATTGCCGATGGCCACGGGGTTGCGGTCTTCTCCGTAGCGTGCGGTGAGGTTGGTGTGCTTGGCGGTGGCGGGATCATACAGCCAGATGTCGCGTGTGTCTGACGATGTGTGATGCTTGCGCCATTCATTTTCGAAACCTTTTACGTCCTGATACAGGAACCGTTTTCCGTCGGGCAGATATGAGATTTTTTCGGCGGTGATGGGAAGCACCTGCTTCATGGCTCCTCCGGCCACAGGCACGCTGTATAGCTCGGTAAGGCGCGAGGACGGGAACTGCACACTTTTCACCGGATCCTGGATGGCTGCGGAATACAACACCGATTTGCCGTCGGGGGTGAATGCCTCGGGAATCTCGGATGCGGAGTTGAATGTGAGGCGGCGTGCGGCGCCTCCGTCGGCCGGCACCACGAACACGTCCATGTTGCCATGGCGGTCGGAAGCGAAAGCGATCGTGCGCGAATCAGGGCTCCAGACCGGGGTGGTCTCGTACGAGGGTTGCGATGTGAGGCGCACGGCCTGGCCGCCTGCGGCGGGCACTGTCCAGATGTCGCCTTTGTAGGTGAATGCGATTTTCTTGCCATCGGGCGAGATCTTTGAGTCTCTGAGCCACGATGGGCTTTCGGCCAGTCCCATCACAGGGATGGCCAGCAGGGTTATGGCGATTAATTTTTTCATGATTAGGATTGCTGTTTCCGACAAAATTAGCATTTTTTCTCCGAATTTGCAAAAACAGTTGCCTCATCTGATATGTCGAAGGGCAGATTCTACCTGCAAGTGCAAAATTAAGCAATAAATTTGAAGAATTCAGCG
>X363_Desmarests_Spiny_Pocket_Mouse__coassemble_296_pt1 | contig 35414 bp, 32 predicted proteins | sample X363_Desmarests_Spiny_Pocket_Mouse__metabat2_high_PE_013 | metagenome-assembled genome bin X363_Desmarests_Spiny_Pocket_Mouse
GCTGAATTCTTCAAATTTATTGCTTAATTTTGCACTTGCAGGTAGAATCTGCCAAGGGTCAAACATATTTTGCCCACAGGGGGCAGTCTTCGCCGTCGCAAGGGGTCAAACAGCAACGCCTTTTCCACCTGTCAAGGTAGGGCGCAAGATTCATTATAGACTTGGTGATGTGCAAGACCTCTGTTCAAGACGAGGAATTTAATCGTGCATATCTCTCTAAACGAGCAAAGGCGGCATCTCATATCAGCTATGAGGTGTCGCCTTCGTTATTTTCTGTAATTATGGTCTTATTAAATAATGTTAAAGATTTCAAAAATCAAAAATTCATCTCGATTCAGTCGGGAAAATTTCGGTTGAAAAATCCGTAATTTGAATCTTGGTTGACATACGGTTGACGCGGAGTGAATAAGAAAATCGCAAGTAATTGATTTTCAATTACTTGCGATTGAAATGGGTGCCCAGAACAGGACTCGAACCTGCACGTCTCTCAACACTCGCACCTGAAACGAGCGCGTCTACCATTCCGCCACCTGGGCTTTGCGAGTGCAAATTTAGGACGTTTTTTTGAATTGTGCAAATGTTTTCGTGATTTTTTTGTATTTTTGCAGTGAATTTTCTTTGTGTGTTTTCTTCAAGTGGTCTTTTGTGAAATTGAAGGCACGAGAAGTCCACGCTTGTATGTTTTTTTTATTATAATGATTATGAGTATTTTGAAAAAGGGAATTAAAGTTGGCCTGTGCAGTGATCATGCGGGCTATGAGCTGAAGTGCATTGTCGAGGGATATCTTCAGTCGATGGATGTCGAGTATGAGGATTTCGGCACTCACTCTACCGACAGCTGCGACTATGCTGATTTCGCGCATCCATGCGCCGCGGCGATAGAGCAGGGGAGTTGTTACCCCGGCATTGCCATCTGTGGCTCGGGCAATGGCATAGCCATGACGTTGAACAAGCATCGGGGTGTCCGCGCCGCTATTTGCTGGAATGTGGAGCTGGCCAAGTTGGCCCGTCAACACAACGATGCGAATGTGCTGGTGCTCCCTGGCCGGTTCATAGATCCGGCGGTGGCGCTGGAATGTGTGCGGGCTTTTCTTGATACGGAGTTCGAGGGCGGACGCCATCAGCGTCGTATAGAAAAGATGGTGGAATTTTGATTCTGTTCTTACGAAGATATTGGCCGTCGCTGCTTTGTGTGGCCGTGATTCTGTATGCCACGCTCACCGCGGATCCCCTCGGTGGCGGGGACCTGTCTGTGTTGCCTCATCTTGATAAGCTGGTGCATATGGTGATGATGGGAGGATTGACCGGAGCCATTGCTTTTGACTATGGCAGGGCGCATCCCGACCGAACATTATCGCGCCGGCTTATGTTGTTGATTTTTGTAGGCGTGGCCATTTTTGCGTGCATCGACGAGTGGTTGCAAGGCGCCTTGCAAATCGGACGTCCGTCTGACCCTTTGGATCTTGCGGCCAACCTTGCCGGGGCACTTGTGGCCACTTATGTCTCTCCGCCCGTGATACGCATCGTGCTGCACAGGCATTAACATATTTTTATTAAATATATATTGATTTATCCTCAGATTTGTTTTAAATTTGCAGAAAGATTGTAACAGGTTTGCATACCTTGATTGTTAAATTCTTATATTGTTTATTACTAACGTTTTACTTGACATATCTGATTTTATAGTATATTAATCGCCATATGCGTATCACTGTGGCTTGCAGGCCGAGAGGCCCAGAATGCATTCATTTTTATTACCGTTACGTTTATCTACGAAATCCAGTTAAATCATTATGGATACCAACGAAACCACAAACACAAATCCTCAGGGCGAGAAAAAACCGCGCCGCCCGCGCATAGGGGAAAGCCGCACTCCGGGTGCGGATCAGTACGAACGCCCACGTTTCCGTGCGCCGTCATCTTACACTGCCGGTGGAGATGCTGCCGAGGGTGAGCAGCCGAGCCAGTATCAGCGTCCTTACGGCGACCGTCCGTACCAGCAGCGCCAGTACAGCAACAATCGCCAGTGGGGCTATAACAACCGTCAGCAAGGTCAGCAGCATCGCGCGTATTACCAACAGCAGGATGGTGAGAATGCCCAGGTGAGCGCTCCGCAGCCGGATGCTATGGGCGAGCAGCATCAGGAGGACGGATACCAGCAGCGTCAGGGTGGATACCAGCAGCACCGTCAGTACAATAATAACCGGGGCTACAACAACTACGGCTACAATAACAACCGTCAGGGCGGCTATAATAACCGTCAAGGCGGATACAACAATAATCGTCAGAAATACGACAACCGTCAGGGATATCAGCAGACGGATGGCGAAAATGGCGCATACCAGCAGCACGATGGCGGCTACCGTCAGCAGCGCCCGTATAATAACAACCGTCAAGGCGGATACAACAACAATCGTCAGGGCGGATATCAGAACAATAACCGCCAGGGTGGCTATAATAACAACCGCCAAGGTGGATATCAAAGCAATAACCGCCAGGATGGATACAACAACCGTCAGGGTGGCTACCAGAACAAGCGCCAGCAGCGTCCAGGCGGATTCCCCGGCAAGGGCAAGAGCTTCGTGCCTCGTCCCAAGCCCGTGGAATACGAAATGCCAATCGTGGATCCGAATGAACAGATCCGCCTGAACAAGTTCATGGCCAATGCCGGCATTTGCTCACGCCGCGAGGCCGACGAATTCATCCAGCAGGGTCTGGTGAAGGTCAACGGTCAGGTTGTGACCGAGCTCGGCACCAAGATCACCCATAGCGACGTGGTGGAATACGATGAGAAAGTAGTTGCACTCGAGCGCAAATGCTACATCCTGCTCAATAAGCCCAAAGACTGCGTGACCACCAGCGATGACCCCAACGGACGCACCACTGTGCTCGACCTGGTGAAAGGCTGCTGCAACGAACGCATATATCCCGTGGGACGTCTTGACCGCAATACCACCGGTGTGCTTCTGCTCACCAACGATGGCGACCTGGCCTCAAAACTCACGCATCCCAAATACACCAAAAAGAAAATATACCACGTCTGGACCGACCGTGACATCGCCGAAGAGGACATGCAGCGCATTGCCGACGGTATCGAACTCGACGACGGAGAAATCCATGCCGATGCCATCTCATATGCCACCGAGACCGACAAGAATCAGGCAGGCATTGAGATTCACTCGGGGCGCAACCGCATCGTGCGCCGCATATTCGAATCGCTTGGCTATCATGTCACAAAGCTCGACCGTGTATATTTTGCCGGCCTCACCAAGAAGAATCTTCCGCGTGGACGTTGGCGTTACCTCACACAGGAAGAGGTCAACTTCCTGAAAATGGGATCATTCGAATAATCACAGCTTAAAAATCAATATGACTCATCTTAAAATAGCGAAACTTCTCGCCGGTGGCCACGTTGGCGAAACGGTGGAAGTGAAAGGATGGGTGCGCACACGCCGTGGCAACAAGCACGTGCAGTTTGTAGCGCTCAATGATGGTTCAACCATCAAAAACCTCCAGGTCGTCTTCGACATGGAAAAATTCACTGTGGACGAACTCAAGCCCATCACTACAGGAGCATCCCTGCGCGTGACCGGTACACTTGTGGAATCGCAGGGCGCAGGCCAGTCCTGCGAGATTCAGGCCGTGGAATTTGAGGTGTACGGCACCGCCGACCCCGATGAATACCCTCTGCAGAAAAAAGGCCACACACTGGAATTCCTGCGAGAGAAAGCTCACCTGCGCCCGCGCACCAATACATTCGGTGCCGTGCTGCGTGTGCGCTCCGCCCTGGCTTTCGCCATACACAGTTTCTTCCAGGAAAAAGGCTTCTTCTATCTCCATACGCCGCTCATAACAGCGAGCGACTGCGAAGGAGCCGGAGCTATGTTCCAGGTGACCACTCTCCCTCTTGACAACCTGCCACGCACCGAGGATGGCAAGATAGATTATACACAGGACTTCTTCGGAAAACCTACCGCACTCACTGTATCAGGCCAGCTCGAGGGCGAGCTCGGAGCCACCGCCCTCGGAGAGATATACACTTTCGGCCCGACGTTCCGCGCTGAAAACTCCAATACTCCCCGCCACCTGTCGGAATTCTGGATGATTGAGCCGGAAATGGCGTTCTACGACATCACCGACAACATGGATCTGGCAGAGGAATTCATCAAATATTGTATATCCTACGCACTCACACATTGCAAGGACGATATTGAATTCCTGGCCAAGATGTACGACGAGGATCTTGTATCCCGTCTCAAATTCGTGATTGAGAACGATTTCGTGCGTCTGCCTTATTCCGAAGGCGTGAAGATCCTTGAGGAGTCCGGGCACAAATTCGAGTTCCCCGTATACTGGGGTGCCGACCTCCAGAGCGAGCACGAGCGTTTCCTCGTTGAGGAACATTTCAAGAAGCCCGTCATACTCACCGACTATCCCAAGGAAATCAAGGCCTTCTATATGAAGCAGAATGAGGATGGCAAGACCGTGCGTGCCATGGATGTCCTCTTCCCCAAGATCGGCGAGATTATCGGTGGATCAGAGCGTGAGGCTGATTATGACAAACTGCTCACACGCATCAACGAATTGAACATCCCGATGAAAGACATGTGGTGGTACCTTGACACACGTCGCTTCGGCACAGTGCCTCACAGCGGATTCGGCCTTGGATTCGAACGCCTCGTGCTTTTTGTGACTGGCATGACCAACATCCGCGATGTCATTCCTTTCCCCCGCACACCCAAAAACGCAGAATTCTAATCATAGACAAACATAGAAATGGATATTAAATTAGAGAAAACCGACAACGTATCCGGCAAAATCGTGGTGAATGTCACCTCAGACGACTATGCCGAAAAGGTAAAGAGCGAGCTCAAGAAAATTGCTGCAACTCATGTAATCCCTGGCTTCCGCAAAGGCCATGTGCCCATGGATCAGCTCCGCCGCCGTTTCGGCCGCGATGTAAAGAGCGATGTTCTCAACAACCTCGTTTTCCAGGAAGTATACAAATACATTCAGGACAATAAACTCCACGTGCTCGGTGAGCCCATGCCAGTAGAGCGCAAAGAAATCAACCTTGACGACAGTGACTACACTTTCGAATATAGCATCGGCCTCGCTCCTGATTTCGGTCTGAAGGTGGACAAAGACATCACACTGCCGTACTATACCATTGAAGTGTCCGACCAGATGCGTGCCGATCAGGACAAGGCCCTCCGCGAACGCCTTGGCGCACAGGTGCCTGGCGATGCTTATGAAGACCGCGCACTCGTGAAGGGTGTGATGATGGAGCTCAACCCCGACGGCACAGTCAAGGAAACTGAGGATGCCATCCTGGTCACCAGCACAATCGTTGCTCCTTTCTACTTCAAGAGCAAAGAAGAGGCTGCTAAATTCGAAGGCACCAAGGTTGGCGACAAAGTGGTGTTCAATCCTTACGCCTCATGCGAGGGCAATGTGGCAGAGCTCGCTTCAATGCTCAACATCGACAAGGAAAAAGCCGCTGATGTGAAAGCTGACTTCGAACTCGCTATTTCTGAATACGTTGTGCTCCGTCCCGCAGAACACGACCAGGAATTCTTCAATAATGTATTCGGCGCTGACAAGGTGCATAATGAAGAAGAATACACCAAGGCTCTCACCGACATGATCGCAGCCGGTCTGGCCGGTAACTCCCGCGCCCTCTTCGCCCGCGACGTGCGCAAATACTTCACCGACAAATACGCTGGTGCCGAGCTCCCCGAAGCCTTCCTCAAGGAATGGCTTGTGGCCCGCAACGAAGGCCTCAAGGCCGAGACCATCGACGAGGAATTCACCAAGATGCGCCCCGACCTGATCTGGCAGCTCGTGAGTGAGGAGATTGCCCAGCAGTTCAAGATTGAGGTTAAGGAGGAGAATCTCCTTGACACCGCACGCCAGTACGCACATCAGCAGTTTGCACAATATGGCATGACCAACCTTGACGACGAGACTATCACCGACTACGCCAAGCGTCTCCTGGCAGAGAAAGACTTCCGCCGCCGCATCTACGAGAGCGTGGAGGAGAATCTGCTCTTCGCCGCTGTGCATGATGCCGTAACACTTGATGAAAAGACCGTCAGCCTTGACGAATTCAAGAAAATCGCCGAAGCAGAATAATCATTTCGCATCCATAAGAATCAGCTACCCTGTCGATTCATTCGGCAGGGTAGTTTTTCTTTACCTGAAAACGTTTCATTCGGTTTTCCGCCATCGGTATATGCCGTAGATAATGGCCATGATAATGAAAATGATAGTGTAAGAGAAGTCGCCCGTGTCATTCAGGTCATAAACTGTAATATTGTTTTCCGGCTGGTCTTTCTGATATGCGACCTCGATGCTGTCACCAACAGAAAGTCCCCGCCGCCGGCCACTTCCCTTATACTGAGCGCCGCCAACTGATATATGATAGTGCAGGGATTGACTTCCATTTGTCGACGAGATTCGTTCTACGGTTGCGTAAGTATACCCAGGATTGGCTCTCAGTTTATTACGGTCATCCTCCTGAAAGAAAAGCGCGATGATTAGAAATGGCACAAGAATTGCCAGAATAAAAACAAACGGTATGCCGGTGCCGTCCCCGCTCCTCCCGAATAAAAATCGGTACAGTCTGCTCCCTCCTACCATGTTTGTCAGATGATTTTTCGATAAGGACAGGTGATTTGGTCAATCTTATTCTCCGTACTGTTCACAGTAATATTGATTCCGTCCTTTACGTTGCCATCTCCAGGCAGAGGTTTCCATTCGACACTGAATATCAGGGGCGATTCGTAATCAGTGCTATCTGTGCTGTCCCATGTTATGCTCATTGTGTTATAAGCCTGATGAAAATCAATATTTGAGGTGGAAAATCCGATTGTGCCATCAAGGAGTTTTGAAGTGGCATTCTCGGTGCAATATCTGTGGAACAGCGGTATCAAGTCAGTGTCAGGAACTCCGGCGGCGCGCTCACAAAAATATAAGGTCATGAATTCGGATACAACATCGAAGCCATCCACACCAAGCTCATAATCAATATGTATGATGTCACATTCTCCATCCTTTTTTATCTGATATAGCATAGGCCATCCAAAATCGGTATCAGGCAGGAAGCATCCGAAACTGAGATAGATTGTAGAATCGGAATACCAATGCAGACCTCCGCCCCAATACATCTGATATTCGCCATCCTCACCCATTAAATCTTTTGTGCGAATCTCTTTATCTGAAAATATGGGATTATTGTCATACGCCAAGGTGACGAACACCGATGAATCGTTCAGTGTGTAATCAGTCGCATTGATTACAACATCATTGGCTGATATGGCTGTTTTCAGTGTCCATCGGCCAATAATAGTGTCCTCAATCACCCGGACATCAAGGTGAGGCGGCACAGATTCTTCCATATCGGCCCCCGGTGCGATAGTCTCGGATGTGGTGATATTTTTGTTTCCGCCTCTGTCGCAGCCGATAAGAGCAAAGACAATACAAAGAATGGAAATGAATGGAGCCTGTTTATTCATGAAATGATATTATTGTACGTAAAAACGACAGTCGAGGACTTGGATGTCTCTTATGGGCGATTGTGATCCGGATGGCAGACAGTCAACGTCATGATGCAGGGTTATCTTATTGATTTTCAACTCTGGTTTATTATAATCTCCGGTGTGATTAGTCAGGCCTGCTTCAGTCCATTTCATGCCATCGTGGTATAGGTCAGTGATTGTGAGCAATGTCGGGTTTTGTATTATACATTCATACGTTTCCCCACGCTCATAGATGTATTTTTCGGTATGTCCGTCGGAATAATCAATTGTGGCGTTTATCCTGCGCACCAATGCGGTGTCTATATCGCACGCCAGGTCAGAGACAAATGTCGGCTCGGGAAATTCAATTTCGACAGTTCCCTCTGACTGTTGCAGCATATACCGGCTCTCGGGTATTATGTATGGCGAAATCCGTTTTCTTACATCTTTGTGATTACGGAAATCAGAGTAAAAGACCGGCAGATAGATTGGCTTAATATCCTCGGCTCGGCCGAAATTGCTCCTTTTCAGGCAGGATGCCTGGTACTCATATCCATCAGGCTCAATAAATTCCTCGTATTTTAAATTGGAGAGGTCTACGTTAATATCAAGTTTATATGGGCGGCCATCGCCAAAGTGTTTTGCCGGACTAAAGTCATAAAGGATAGTAAATCCTGTGGCAAAGTATCTTAAAGGCAATGGATGGTTGAGGATATATGTGTCTTTGTCAGCGGATTGGCGGGAATACAGGGAATAAAAATGGTCAGAATACAAGGATGCCCTTGAATTGGCGTAAACTTTGTACCGCACGTTGAATACCGCCTCGGAATGCGGGGACATGGCGAATTGAGTGTAGTACCAACGACGGTTGACGGCATCTGTGGGAATGGTGTCGCCCGGCTCAGATTCGTCATATATCTCTATTGAATATCCGGCCTCGCACACGCTCTCCCTTGCCGAATGATACTCAAGCGGTAGGTCGTTGAATGTGAATGATATATCCTTGATGAGTTTGTCGCACCATCCGGTCTCGTAAATGCTTTCAGTAAGATAGTCGTTCTTCATCCGGAATGTCTCCTGTTCGTCTGATATGAGATAGTCTATCGGAAATCCGTAATGGATTTCGGGAAAATCCTTATCAGAATCATTTACGAAGTGATATGTGATGTCAAAGCAATTATAGCCGTCCAGATGCGAGATGCTGACCTGCTCGTGCGTAATACTTATTTCAGATATGGACAGTGGCTCAGGATTAGCCACCTGATGTATTGACGAATACGATACTACGGGATCACCATTGCCAAACGCTCTGCCATATGCAACGATGGCATACAGTACAAAGAACAGATGATGTCGAATTGTAATCATTCACATAAAACGGCTTTTTGCAAAAATAAGTGTTTTCAGGGAATTACATCAAATATCACAGCAATTATTATAAGTGTCACAATGAATGCGACAGTAGTCAGGCGGTTTTTCATACCGTTCTTGATATTGTATGCATCAGCCTCCTTTGTCCTTGCATCGGGTATCCCGTGCAGCACTCTGCGATATGTCGTATTGCTCTTGCGACAAATATACCTCAGATAAATATACCGTAGGGTGCCGCCAATATACGTGGCCAACAGATCTTTAAAGAAATACTCCATCATATCCTGAGCATACTATTCTATCCAGCGACACCGGGGGCGTCCGCTTTTCACATACCGCTCATCTTCTTTTATATACCATATCTCATCACCACTGCACCAACTTGTCCTTCGCATCACTACAATCAAATCAGCAGAAATGGCAATTCGGTATATTTCCGGGAATGAACAGAAATGCCAGTAACCACCCCAATGACCATAGGCTGCAGGTATAAATTTGTCCAACGCTTTGGTATTGGCTTTGTTTATTTCTGATATTTCCCTGCTTGCATTTTCAATGCCTCCTGCATATTGCGAAAGTTTCATCTTGATTCCTTCAGTAAGATACAGGCCATTTCGGGGTAGTGGTGGAATAATGCTGTCAATATCATATCTATTTTTAGCAAGATCAGTATATGAATACGGAAAGTCATTCAAAACATCATTATACGATTGATTATATATACTCACTGCAGTTGTGTCTAATTCAAATCGTTCAGCCTTGATCTTTTGTGGTACCACACGGAATTGTGGCGGAGTCATGCCGTCCTGATTATTCAGTGCCGGAAGTTCCTGTGACAATATATCGGATATTACGCTGTTGGCATTCGCCGGCATTGCAGCGATGCTGTCTGAGGCTGTTTTCCAATCCTCAAAGAATGCCGGCAGATTTTTCTTCGACAGGGTAGGGTATTCGCCTAAAAAAGCCTGACCGCTGCACAATATGGAAGTCAATCCTAAAAGGATTATTGTTATCAAGACTTTATGCATAATTGTCAATTATTTATTCTTGAATAATTTGCGGCAGGATATATACATGGTGAAGGCTGCGGGGAGTGACATGATAGCGAAGCCGAACACAAACACTACTATCCACCCATCTACGGACGGATCCCCTAATGCAAACAAAGAGCCAAGAAGGTAGACCGCAATGGAACACAGATAGCTCTTTAGCCAAATAGCATCCCTTTTCGCAGTGGAGGTGATGCACCACGCTATTATTGAGCCGATAATCCAAGGTACGATCTCCATTGGGGCTACGGCTATGACCATCCAGAAATCAAGTCAATTCACACCGGATATCATGTACCATGCGGCGGCAGACAGCAAAAATGCTACAATGCCACATACGGCGGCTATAGCCGTAAAACGAAAAAAGTATTTGTCAGTAAGTCTCATAACTATTTAAGTGCTTGTCACTGCGGAGCTGTGCCTCAGCGTTGGCGTTGAGGCACCCCGGTGGGGTGCGTTTCGAATGTGCGTTCATACCCGGGGTGTCGCTTACGCTCCACGCCCGGGTTACCGATGGAGCCACCCCTGCGGGGTGCAGATTATAGAATATAATCATGGCTCAATCCTATTTTGTTCGTCTTGTGTCTGGATATAATGCAAAAGTTTCTTCATCTCTGAGACATCATTGGCAGACAGGTATCTCCTGCGCCCACCGATAGCTGACTCCAGGAATTCCCGCACAGTCCCTATATCGTCATAAGGGCGGTAATCCGGGTCAGCTCCCTGTTTAAGAAGATATATGGCGATATCGTAATGTCTGAACACAATGGCTGCGTGCAATGGCTGGAAGTTTTGCCGGCCAAAGGCATCGATGTCGGCCCCATTGGCTATCAGGTATTTCACAACTTTCATGTGGCCACGCTGTACAGCCGCGCTCAACGGGGTGCCCGAAGCAGACCAGGCGTTGCCCTCGAGTATCAGGCCACTGGAATTAATGTTGGCTCCGTATTGCAGCATGAGTTTCACGAATTTCAGGCATTCGTCATCCGAAAATGACAGCTTGCCACAGGCATATCTTAGCGGAGTATCAGGGTGATTCGGCTCAGTCGCTTTTTCGTGAGCCACAATATTCGGATTGGCACCATTCTGGAGCATAGCCTCAAGCGCCTTGTATTTTTTGTTGGCTATCGCTTGAAAGATAACAGCCTGATGATATTTGGGCTCTTTGTAGTCACCCAATTCCGGATGGCCACTTAAAATGGACGCAATGGCCTCAGCGTCCTCCCGCTGCACTGCAGTGGCCAACGCCTCACATGGCGTCCCGCGGAAAAGACGGTAATCAACGGGGCTGACACTGTCTTTGGAAATCGGTCCATCATTGAAATACCACACCATGCCATAAATGATAAGGCATAAAGCCACAAATGGGAGTGCAGAGACAATCCATTTTCGATATCTCGCATAAAGGAACACGCTAAGCGCGCAGATGCCGACAAGCAGCAACGAATATGAATTCACGCCGATGAAGATTCCCAGCTGAGCCAGAATGTTGGCGTTGGGGTCGTCGAATGCAAACGCTGAGATATAGAATACGACCGGAGCCGCGAGAATAGGCAGCAACGTAATCACACACAATATTTTCAGCGCTATCGGATAGCACTTCAGTGCCATTTTCATGCTGATGCGATTGCCCTTATGATATGGTGAATTGCTGCGTATCATTACTATTTATCGCAAAAATAATAATAATAATTTACTTCGGGGCGATATGCATGCATAAAAAATCGCCGTTTTCTAAGAATTACAAAAGATTAGGGCAATTTGTAAATTCTCCATTTAACTGACGGATCCCAAACAGTAAGTATGTTATACTCATCCGGAATTATAAGCGTATCATTGTGCACAATTATTGGTACAGGTGCGTTACGGGTCAATTTATATTCTTTACCGTCAGAAATGCGTGTTAAGATCTTGTGCAGTATCCACGGACCAAATTCTGTGCGCTCTAACGTGTATTTTTCATCAAAACATAGCAGTTCCGGCTTATCATACATTGATAGCAATGTTGTGTCGTCCGATGCCGTGAATGTTGTGACCACATCATTTTCCGTCCAATACAAAATTGTATCCTGCACTTCTTTCGGTAAATCCATGAATGATACTGTTTGACCTCGGCCATTGTCAACTGTGCAGCTTGACAATGAGATAAAAAGCAGTATTCCAGACAAGATAATTTTATTCATAATAGTTCTGATATTTACACCAACTGTCTTCTGCCAAGTTTTCATAACTACTATGGATTCTTAAAAAGGGAATATCAAGCTCTTTTGGTACCATTGTTCAAGAGTTGTGCTTGCCGTTAAGGAATGTATATCATTACGTTGTGCTATTTCGTTCAGGATAGGAATAGCACATTCAGGAAAAGTTTGCAGCAACCCGTAAGCCGCAAACATCCTTACACCGACATTTGAATCATGTAACAAAGTTCCCAGTTCATTCAACCTGTCATTATCCTTAAGGAACTTGAGAATCCGAATGATTTGATTGAATGCCTTGTTTCCTTTTACGTAATCACCAACTTCGGTTGCCTCTGCTTGATTAGCAGCCGCAAGTTCAAAGGCAGATAAGGTCGAGTCTATCTCTTGTGCTCTTTTCGTCATATATTATAATGTTAATTGTTGTCTTTCTGATAGGTAAATGTTCAATATAAAATATACTCCCTGCACAGGTGTTGAGACACCCCCGTCGGTGCATTTACTTCCCCGCATAAAACATGACACAAAATGAATATAAATAAAGTACGATGACAGTTGTCCAACTTATTACCATGAGCCTACGCTGATGTTCTGATGACAAGTTCAGAAACTCTTTCCGATACTTTGTTTCTCTTTTACTATCCTCGCAACTGAACATGTCAGGTATATATATTATGAAATATAACGCAACTATCATGAACGCTATTTTGAAACTTTCCAGCAGGAAAATTGACGAAATGATTAGGGCTGTTAAAATAGAGACTTCAATCTTTCTAAGATTATACGGATTGGGGCTTCCGGTAAGTTTACTATGCCTGAGGCTCATGCTCATTACAGCAAAAGTCTTTGTTTTGACGATTAAGTTCACCAAATTATGTATGCACCTGCCGACATTGTTGAATAACCCGCCTCGTTCGCACCATTTCCGTATATATGTATAGCTATCTTCAAAAAGTCCACTTCGAAATTCACATCTGTGTTTATTTTGCCGTGCCTCCTTGATGATTGACAACACTTCCTGATTGTTCCCAGAATGAATGAGAGCCATCAGATATAGTAAACGGTCAGGGTTGTGGTACATTCTGCTTTCATCCGGAACGAAAGAATCAGCATCGGGGTTAAGCGACAAGAAACGCTCTATTTCAGTATTGGCTTCATTAAAAACTCGCTCATAAAACTGCCGAATGTCAATATGGTCAAAATCACGTCTATCTCCAAAAACAGCAATCTCAGTCAATACTTGACCTGATAAAGCAAATGCGCCTTTACCGCGCAGACTCAATGGCTCTTTTATGTTTTCTGTCGCTTCCCATATTTCCCACCACAAATCATCTGCATACATAGGCTTTACCTCAAGCCTTGCATCTTCAAGACTAAAATACAGACAGAAGAAATATCCTTTATCGATTTTGAAATTGATATAGGAACTCTGGCGGAAGCCATGTTCACGGCCCACTTCGCGCCTTGTCGCATCAAGCATCTTTTGTAGTTCCTTATTTGTCATATCTCATCCTAAATATTTAACCATCAGCTGAATCAAGATTGCTAAAACAACCATGCCCAAGCAACTATTAGCAAAAGTATTATCGTTATAAGCAAGAACATCTTTCTTATCGCCGTTGTATAGCTTTACCGATTATATACCAGGCGGGATTCAACTTCATGACAGAATCTCATTTATATGGTTGCGTAATATTTTGCAGTTATGGAAGAATCCGAATCGGATAAAAAATGCAGCGACTGCAATGAATAGAGCCAATACGCTGAAACCGACGATAAGTCCGCCGGCAGTGCTTCTGGTGAAGAGCTCGTATATGAGAAATGCAGCGAAAAACAGAACTCCACTCCCCCAGATAGACATAAACACGACCACAAACATCAGTGGTCCGATCTCAATGTTGACTTCAGTATGGTTGCTGTCGATGGGTCGTACCGTGCCTTTTGCGAAGGGGGCGAATGAGTTGCGGGAGTAGGTATTGTTCGTAATCTTGAAAGCGTTGCTCCACACTTCACCCATGAATATATATGATTTATCATAGCTCCAACCTCTTTTTCTGAATTGCGGGTTATATGTGGCGCGGGAGATTCCCGCCATGATCTCATGACAGCTCCTATTCACAATCCTATTCTCCTTATAGACCGGTAATATCATAACAACCTTCTTATTCATATTTTGATTGTAAATCTGTGGCGAAGCGATGCAGCCGGGTGGGTGACATGCGGGGCACGGAGTCTTTCGGGAGGCGCAGAGGGCTGTGTGGCTCGGGAAGATAGATGGTAGCGGAGTCTGAGGTATTCTTGTCAAAAGGATGTTGATATTGAATGTGTAACTCACCAGGCATCCACGGATTGTCCTCCGCTCTGTAATAATAGACCGATGTGCTATCGGTGTATACGATTCGCGAAAAGTCCTGAGGCATCACAAATGTCATGTTATCGGCGTTGGGATAAAAGGCAAGATACAGACTGTCTATACGCCTGTTGATTATTTCCAGATTCTGATGATACAGTGCGCTGTCAATAGGGAATGAATTGATGAAGTGGTAATTGTCATAAGTAGTGTTCAGGTCGCTATAACCTGTGGTTACGTCAATCATCCAGTCTTCATCAGGTACTCGAAATGCGATTGCATCAACACTGTATATTTCCTTTATGAAAAGGCCATCACATATTCCTGTTCTGAGTATCGGGCGTGCCATGAATCCACCTCTGTGATATAAGACATAGTCTCCTTTTTCTGCGATGTAATTTACTTTCAATGACTCAAATGTGATATAAAACGGGATAAAGAGGAGGATAGTGGCGACGAAATCAATTCTAAGTGTCCATTTTAGGATATTCGGTTTGTCAAGTCCGCGACTCAACGGCCATGCGAGCAGTCCGAGCAGCCAGCCGGCGAGCATGGTCCACGCCAGGAGGTTATATCGCCATACGCGTGTATTGGCCTCGGCGCTTATCATTGAAATCACCACCGGTAGGAGAAGGGCCTGCGCGTAGACCATCCATATACAGATTCTATATCGGAGAGGCTCTTTCATTTTCACTTCCGGTTTTTGTGTTTGAAGCGGATGGTTTTATTGTCGGTGTGCTTCGGATACTTGACTTTTACAGTGACAGGTTTCTCATAACCCTTGGCGGTGATTCGTAGGTTGACTTCCTTCAGTGGGTTGCCATCTTGATCATGCAGCTCCCAGAAGTTATCCCACCAGATGCCGATAGGCCCGTCGCTTGTCTCATCGTAGGAAAAGTTTAACAATTCTTCGACATCCTCGTCACCGTCTTCATCAATGATTATTCGTTCGATTGTGATATCATCGTGAGGAATCGGGTGCTTATCCTCATCAGTAATATATAGATTCAACACCCCCCGGATTTCTTCGGGACGGTAGGCGACGTAACCGCGCGTAACCGGCATTTCACCCTGTAGCAATGTTTTGTCTGCTTTTAGTGCGACGAATAAATCCCTGTCGCCATCCACACAGACAGTTTGCGGGATGAATCCGATGTATGAAACCTTGAGTGAATCGCCATTGGCGGCCTCAATCTCAAACCGTCCATCAATATCGGTGCCAGCGCCCTGGCGTGTGCGCAGATTTACAACTGTCGCGCCGATCAATGGCTCTGTTGATACGGTGTCGGGCGGCAATGCCTCAAAAACGGTGCCCTTTACCCTAAAGGTGTCTGCACGGACGTGAATGGCTATGTCTCCCATCGGCAATGAGGTGTCCGGACTTTGTGCTTCAGCAGCGACAGGGGCGAGCATGGCCAATGCTCCGGCTGAGATTCCGGCGAGTACAACGGCCTTACCCATAAGCTGACGGGAGCGGAGCTGCTCTTCCAGGTAACGCACTTCGGCCTCGCATTTGGGGCATGTGCCAAGGCAGTCACCCTTGTAGCGACATTCGGATGTAACAAACTCTATGTTGTTCGCCTCGGCTATCTGCCGGCGAATCTCTTTCAGTATTTTGCAAGTCTGTTTTCCTCGTGCCATACTCATTATTGCAATTTGAAAGTTATAGGGAGGGTGTATCTGGCTTCCACCGGGTTGCCATTCAGTTGTGCCGGGTTGAAATGCGGTAAATCTTTTACAACCCGGATGGCTTCGTTGTCCAAGGCCGGATGGACACCACGCACAACCTTAATATCACCTATGCTTCCGTCCGTTCTCACACAAAATTCAATTATCACCCGGCCTTGGATGTTATTCACAGCGGCCTCGGTGGGATATATCACATGCTTAGAAAGCCATTCGTATAGTTTCACATCGCCACCGGGAAATGACGGAGGGGTATCTATGTATGATGATTTCTTTTCGGGATTCTCCGGGTCGATAACCTCACCAACGGTGATTGACTGATCTCCAACCTCTCCTTGCTTGACTATACAGGAGTCTTCAAACAATGGTACTTCGCCTTCTTCGATATATTCTTCGGCATCAATAAGTTCCATGTCGCCTTCGACCATCTCCACCGGCTCCCCTTGCAGCGTATCACTGTCGCTGTCGGATTGTCGGGATGAATTGCCGCATCCTGACAAGGTTATCATTCCGGCTGACAGGCCGGCAATAACAACCGCTTTGCCCATGAGTTGGCGTTTGCGGAGCTGTTGCTCCAGGTAACGCACCTCGGCCTCGCATTTGGGGCACGTACCGAGGCAGTCACCCTTGTAACGACACTCTGACGTTACAAACTCTATGTCATTAGCCTCGGCAATCTGCCGGCGAATCTCTTTCAAAATTTTGCAAGTCTGTTTTCCTTGTGGCATGGTTAGTGTTTGCGTATTTGGTAGATGAATAAATCGAATTTGGTGTAGCCGAGTGCGGTGAGAGCCTTGCGGCTTGCTTCGCGGTCGGCTTCGGAGTTGAAATCAGGAATCAATGGCAATCGGATGGTACAGTCTGATTGTCGCGAGGCTTCGGCTATCAGATGCAGATTCGCCATGACTTGCGAATTATCTTTGCCTGTGTAGCTTCGATAGATGTCAGGGTTGTTGTCCTTTATGTCTATTATCCAGGAATCGACTATAGGGAGCAATGCGGAGATATTCTCTTGCGGCACATTAAGCGATGTTTCAAGCGTGATGTGCCAATCCGGGCCACAAAGCTGCCGGAATCCGGAAATAAAGTCGGGATACTGAGCTGGCTCCCCGCCGCCGAAAGTGATGCCGCCACCGGTGGCAAGGAAGTAGAGTTCGTCAAGTCTCACTTCGTCGTACAGAGAGCGTGGTGTGTATTCATTGAAACGGCTGTTATCGCCGAGCGACTGCGGATTCAGGCAGTAGCGGCAACGGAGCGGGCAGCCGTGGAAAGCGACAAGCGTGGTCACACCATCGCCGTCTGTGGCGAGGCGATGGCGCGCGATGCCTATTATCTTTGCCTTGGCTTCCATTGCGGTGGATTGGTATTAGGTGAGCCAATGGCAAAGATAAAAAATAATTCTGAAATATAATGCTTTATATCAGATTATTATTTGTATATTGTATAGTGTGGGCGATCAGCGGCGGTATCGGAGGGTGAGATCGGCATAGGCGTCGATGCGGCGGTCGCGCAGGAACGGCCACCAACGGCGCATCTGCTCGGTGCGCTTCATGTCAATGTCTATTATGGCCTCTGCCTCTTTATCTGAGGGGGCATGATAGAGAAACTCGCCTTGCGGGCCGGCTACGAAGGAATTGCCCCAGAATTGGATGCCACCGGTGGCTCCGGACGGATCCGGCTCATGGCCGGTGCGGTTGACGGTGACAACGGGCAGACCGTTGGCCACGGCATGACCTCGCTGCACAGTGATCCATGCTTCAAGCTGACGTGCCTGTTCCTCGGGGGTGTCAGAGCTCTCCCAACCGATGGCGGTGGGATATATCAGTAGTTCCGCTCCTGCGAGCGCCATGAGGCGGGCGGCCTCGGGATACCACTGGTCCCAGCATACGAGCACGCCCAATTTACCGACCGAGGTCTGAATCGGCACAAAACCGAGGTCTCCGGGGGTGAAGTAGAATTTTTCGTAGTACGCGGGATCGTCGGGAATGTGCATCTTACGGTACATTCCGGCGGCGCTGCCGTCTTTTTCGAACACCACAGCCGTATTGTGGTAAAGACCAGGAGCGCGGCGCTCGAAAAGTGATGCCACTATCACCACCTCAAGATCGCGGGCTAAGGCAGAGTAAAATTCCGTGGCGGGGCCGGGGATAGGCTCGGCAAGCGAGCACAAGTCCACATTCTCGGTCTGGCAGAAATACAGGCTGTCGTGCAATTCCTGATTCACAATAAGTTCGGCTCCGGATGCGGCCAAAGCTGAGGCTTTGTCGGCTATGCGGCGGCGGTTGCCGGCTATGTCGGCGCTGTTGCGCTGCTGGATAATTCCTACTTTCATTCTCTGTAGTATATGCGTTTTACGCGTGGCGACACGCTGGTGAGTATTTCGTAAGGGATGGTGCCGAGTGTGTCGGCAATTTCTTCAACAGGGATGGCTTCGCCGAAGAACTCCACGGTGTCGCCGATTTTTGCATCGGCACCGGTGACGTCTATCATGCACTGGTCCATGCATATATTCCCTATGATGGGGCAGCGGTGTCCGTTGACACACACTATGCCGCGGCCACAACTGAGATGGCGGTCGAGGCCGTCGGCATACCCGATACCTACGGTGGCAATCTCAGCGGGAGACTTCACCACACCGCGGCGACCGTAGCCGATAGTCGCGCCTTCATCCCAATGCTTAATGGAGATGATGCCGGCCGTAAGGCGGGCCACAGTGCGCAGGTGGCTGCGATCGGGCAGTGGTGACACCCCGTAGAGGCCGATGCCGAGACGCACCATATCATACTGGTACCGGGGGTACCGCATGATTCCGGCTGTATTGAGCACATGCCGCAATATAGGATAGGGCAACGCATCCTTGATGGTGCGGCTCATATTCTCGTAGTTGCGTAGCTGCATCTCCGTGTATTCATCCTGGTCAAGGCAGTCGGCCGTGGCCAGATGCGAGAAAACGGAGCGCACACGCACATTATTCTGCCGGTTGAGTGTCAGAATAAGCTCTGGAAGCTCCCGTTCAAGGAATCCGAGGCGATGCATGCCGGTATCGAGCTTGATATGCACAGGATAGTCGGTGACTCCAAGGCGTGAGGCATTGTCAAGCAGCAGCTGTAGCTCGCGCAATGAAAATACGGAGGGCTCCAGACGGTTGTCGAACAGTGCCTTGTAGTTTGTGCTGATGGGATTCATCACAATTATCGGCATGGTCACGCCCGCGCGGCGCAACTCGGCCCCCTCGTCAATCACAGCCACGGCCAGATACGCCGCGCCCTGGCTCTGGAGGGTCTTGGCCAGTTCCAATGAGCCGATGCCATAGCCTGCGGCCTTCACCATGGCAACAAGGCCGGTGGAGGGGCGCAGCAGTGACTTATAATAGTTGAAATTATGAGTGACGGCATTCAGATTCACCTCAAGGACGGTCTCATGGCGCGGAGCTTCAAGGTGAGCTTTGATATCCTCAAATCCCTGTTCGGCCGGTCCTTTCACCAGAATCAGCTCGCTGTCGAAATCGGAGATGCTGTAGCGTTCGACGAATTCGGATGTAGATTCAACTGAGGATACATCCATGCCGTGGAAATAGTGAGCCACAATTTCGGGATGCTCCATTACCAGAATAAGGCGTGATACACCCTTGGCTCGCATCACCTCCGACAGATACATCATGCGCTCAGGGGTGGCATCGTCCACGGCTCCAAGAATCACTGTGGATCTAAGCCCGGGTGTGAGGCGCTTCTGCTGAAAGGTGAGGGCGTCGGACACCGAGCGTGTGTCGCATGTGAAACTATCGAAAACAATGAGGCAATTCTTCAACGTCTCGCTCACCATTATACGTGTGGATGCCATGTGGAGCGGTTGCGCAGGCAGGTCGGGGACGAAGTGCCGAGCCACAGCCAGGGCGAGATCACGGTTGTCACCGTCCACGATATGCAAATTAGCCTGCGGGCACACCCGAGAAAGTGTGTCTATGGCAAGGGTCTCGCTGCTCAGGCAATAGATATCGTTGCATCCGGTGAATAAAAGCGCTTTTTCCTCGGCCTTTTCCTGAAGGGAGGTGAAACCCTCGGCATGCGCGTCGGTGAGTTGGGTGAACACTCCGACTGTGGGACGGAGGATTTTTTCAAGTCGTTCCATTTCCCCCTTGCGCGATATGCCTGCCTCGAATATACCCAGCTGCGTGTCGGGCTTAAGCTCCCAGAGGGAGAGAGGCACACCGATCTGGGAATTGTAGCTGCGGGGCGAGCGCACCACTTTCAGGCGGGTGCGCAACAGGCGATACAGATACTCCTTTACAACGGTTTTGCCACGGCTGCCGGTGATGGCGACCACAGGAATGTCTTCGTACATACGCCGGATTCCAGCCGCTATGTTCTGCAATGCCACCATCACGTCCTCCACATGGATTGTTACGGCAGCATCGGCCAGATGTGTATTGAAATCCGGCCGGTCTGTAAAAAATACCTTTACACCTTTGGATACCAGATCGGGAATATAGTCATGACCGTCGGCCGAAGGGGTGCGGAGGGCAAAGAAAGCCGTCTCCTCAGGGAATGTGAGGTCGCGGCTGTCAGTCAGAAGGTAATTGATGCCTGTATCCGGGATATGCATCAGCTCCTCAGTTGTAAGATTTACCCCGGCGAGCTTTATGAGTTTGTGAAGATTAATATTCATTTCGTTATCTTATAGGGCGGTGCGCTGTGCGGAGGTGGTTGGCTCTGCATTCAGCGGCAAGCCGTAAGGTTGAAGGACTGAAATATGTGTCTGAGAATATTTCGTAGATGTAGTCCACGGCCACATCCGATGGGTGTTTCAGGTCGTTGGCGTAAAATCTGTAGTCGCGCAGATCATCCAGCAGAATCTCATAAGATGGAAAATAGGATAGTTTTCCGCTCTGATCCGATGCAAGCGCTCTGTCCAGACCGAGCAATAGCGAAGCCTTGCTGAGTTGATTGCCATGGAGGCCGTCGGCCAAATGCCTGATGGGGCTTACGGTAAACAAAATATGACGTATATTCTCAGGCAACGCTTGAGAAATTGAGCGAACTGTGTCGGTAATCTCATCCACTGAAAGTATGTTTCTCTGGAAACAAGATGCGGGGAATCTGTGACAATTCCCAACAACCATTCCGCTTTCGTTCCAACGGTAGACATATGCCGAGCCTAAGGTGATGATGGCTACTGTGGCACGGCTCAGAGCTTCACTAAGTGCTGCGCGCCCGGCCATCAGACTTTCTCCGGCCTTTGGCGCGGCATACAGCAGACAATGTTCATGGCCATTGGCATCGGTGGCCATGGTGGAAACATCGGGGTTGCTACCGGATAGCACATCGGAAAGGCAGTTGAGGATTGACACCGGATTGTACAACGGTCCCAAAGGATTATGCGTAACGTCGAAGCCGTCGCGCGACAACAGCGCTCCCACCGAATCGGTGAAGCATGAGCCGAGCATCACGATATGGTCGGAATGGCTGATTCCGAAGCCGGGGCGGCTGCGTTCTATTTCAGTGCGGAATTTCATCAGAAGATCTGGTAGTCGATTGAGAGCACCTGGAATTCCGTGCGGCGGTTGATCTGGTCGGCTTCGTCCTGTAGCTCCGGTGAAAGAGCCTCGATGTATTCCTCGGTGAGGACATCCCCCTCCTGGAAGTCGGGATGTTCACGTGCCAGTTTTTTCGTGATGGTTTTGGGACGAGACTCGCCGTAACCCTGCGACTGAAGCCGGTCGGGGCTGATGCCTACTGATATCAGATAGTCGATCACGGCCTTTGCCCGGCGGCTCGACAGATTAATATTGTAGGCGTCGGATCCGTGGCGGTCGGTGTGCGATGCCATCTCTATGGTCACATTGGGGTTATCGCGGAGCACCTGTGCCATTTCGTCGAGCGCTGTCTTTGATTCGGGGCGCAGTGTGGCCTTGTCGTAGTCGTAGAATATGTTGTCGATCACAACAGGCTTGTTGATGGAGGCCAATATGAAGTCGATGCCGTATTCAGCATCGACTTCGGCTGTGTCGCTGGTGAATTCCTGCTTTGAATTGAGATATCCTTTTGCTCCGGCCATCATCACGTAGCTTATGCCGCGGTCGAGCGGAAATGAGAATGATCCGTCGTCCTTGGCTATCTGCTTCTGATTGGACCCGTCGTTGCCGACGATGCGTATCACGGCATTCGGCACAGGCTCCTCGTCCTTGTCGAGCACCCAGCCTGATATCTGTATCTTCAGATCGGGAAGAGAGAAGGAATATATGTGGTCGTATCCTCGGGCATCGCCACGGTTGGAACTCAGGAAACCGTTCTCGCCATCACCGAAGGTTATGCCGAAGTCGTCGGACGCCGAGTTGACCGGGATTCCCATGTTGGTCACATTCCAGCCGCCGGATTTTGTCATTTCAGCGCGGTAGATGTCCAGACCTCCGTAACCGGGACGACCGTTGGATGAGAAATACATCACAGAATCGGTGCGCATGTATGGAAACACTTCGTCGCCGGGAGTATTGATCCATTCACCAAGGTTTTCAAGACTGCCGGCGCGTTCTTTCAGATTGATGCGCCATATGTCCTTGCCGCCTGAGCCACCGGGCATGTCGGATGTGAAATACAGCCACTGTCCGTCGGGAGATACAGCAGGATGGCCGTAGGAAGAGAGTGTGTCGGCAGTGATCTCAAACTTCACCGGCTTGCTCCATGAGGCATCGGAGCGCTGGGAGGTGTATATCTCCACGCCGGTATCGGAGTTGGGTGAGCGGCGAGCCAGGGTAAGGTACATGGTGGAGCCGTCCGGGGAGAATGACATGATGCCTTCGTCAAGCTCTGAGTTCAATTCGCCTTCCACAGGCTCTGGGCGTTGCCATTCACCGCGCTCGTTTTTGCTCATCACCCAGATATCACCGTTTTTCATTCCGGTGATCTCGCTTTTTTTCGTTCCGGTGGCTTTTTCATTGGTGGTGGTGAAGTACAGCCGGTCAAATGATTTGTCGAGATATTGCGGCGCGTAGTCGGAACGGCGGGAGTTGATCAGTTTGAAGTTTTTCACCACATATCTGCTGGCAGGCTTTTTCTCGAGCGCTGCGCGGGCACCTGCCAGACCGTCGGCGGCGAGCTGGTTGCGCGGATTCACTTTAAGATACTCTTCGTATTCCTTTATCGCAGCGGCATATTTTCCATCGGCATGCAGGGTCTGGGCCAGATGGAGGTGCAGCACGGAATCCGTCTGTCCGTATCGCAGTGCATTCTGATAGGCTGCCGCGGCGCGTGCGTTCTGCGACAGCCGGCGGTGGCATTCTGCCATTTTATAGGCAACTTTGCCACGCAATTCACGTTCTTCCTTTTTTGTGAGTTTATTGTATATCTTGCGGTAAGTCTTTGATGCGTCGTAATATTCTCCACGGGCCATCTGCTCGTCGGCGGTAGCCAGCTTCGGACCGCCGCACCCTGAGAATAAAGCGCACGCAGCCAAAGCCACAATAATTATAATTATGAGTTTCTTTTGCGTCATGTTAAATAACCTTATAAATATATATACGGCGGGTGGCTGTTTTTATTGCCTAAAAAAATTTGTCCGTATAGAAACCTATGTCAAAAAATCTGACTAAATTTGCAGTGAGTATGGACAAAGAGATTCGCAACGACTCCAAATATCCGCTGGGTGTGGCTCTCAGTGGGGGCGGCGCCAGAGGTGTGGCTCATGCAGGGGCACTGAAAGCTCTTGAGGAGGCCGGTCTGAAGCCTGATATCATTTCGGGAGTCAGTGCCGGGTCTGTTGTTGCGGTGCTATATGCCGCCGGAGCATCTCCTGATGCCATCAAGGAGATGTTCAGAGGAGTGAATTTCTCCGACTTCACAAAATTGGCTCTTGGCACAGGCGGACTTTTCAGCATGGAGCCTTTCCGCAGATACATCTCACGTGCGCTACGCAGATTCTCCCGCATCGAGGATCTGCCGATGCCTACATATATAGGTGCCACCAATTTTGATGAAGGCCGGCCGGAAGTATTCACGTCGGGAAACCTCAGCATGTGCGTGGCTGCTTCGTGCAGCATCCCCATTGTATTTCCACCTGTAGTAATTAATGGAGTGAGATATGTGGATGGCGGAGTGCTTCGCAACCTTCCCGCTTGGATGATCAGGGAGAAATGCCATAGGCTGATCGGCATCAATGTAAGCCCGGCAGGCAAGGCCGACCGCTTGGCCAACAACATTGTGGCTAATGCGATAAGGGCATATACACTTCTGGCCAAATCAAATGTGGTGCATGATAAGGAGCTCTGCGACATATTGGTGCAGACTGACTCCCTCGTGCATCACAAGGTTTTCGACCTGAAGGATATCAACAGTATTTTCAAATCCGGCTATCTGGCCATGAAAGCCGAGCTTGATAAACACAAACTCATATGAAACCAGTCATCTATCAACTGATTCCACGCCTTTTTACAAATTATTGCGAAGACCCGGTGCGCGACGGTACAATAATGCGCAATGGATCCGGGAAACTCAACGATATCACCCCCGTAATTCTGGACGAGATCAAAAAACTCGGTTGCACACACGTATGGTACACCGGAGTGATCGAACATGCGCATGATGCCGACTATACCATTTACGGTATCCCGCGCCACAATCCGCATATCATAAAAGGACATGCGGGCAGCCCGTATGCCATCACCGACTATTATGACATAGACCCGGATCTGGCTGTGGATGTGCCAGACAGGATAGGGGAGTTCAAGTCTCTTGTAGACCGCACCCATAAGGCAGGGCTAAAGGTGATCATAGATTTCGTCCCCAACCACGTGGGACGTCAGTATGCATCGGATGCCAAGCCTGATGGCATTGAGGATCTTGGGGCGTCAGACGACAGCGAGATGTTCTTTTCTCCGTCCAATAACTTCTTCTACATCACACGCCAGCAGTTTGCCCCCAAGGGGGTTGACCTGGGGCAAGGTGAAGATGCATATGTGGAATTTCCTGCCCGTGCTTCTGGCAACGACTGCTACACGGCCTTTCCCGGCGTGTTTGACTGGTATGACACGGTGAAGCTGAACTATGGTATTGATCCATGGAACGGTAACCGTTGCTTTAATCACATACCCGACACATGGCACAAGATGGTGCACATACTGCAATATTGGGCCGCCATGGGGGTTGATGGCTTCCGCTGCGACATGGCTCACATGGTGCCGATTGAATTCTGGAACTGGGCCATCATGCAGGTTAAGGCACGCCATCCTCACGTAGTGTTCATCGCCGAAATCTACGACATCAACTTATACCGACCGTACATTTTCGACGGGAAATTCGACTACCTGTATGATAAGGTGAACTTATATGACACACTCGTCGGTATCGAATGCCACGGCGTGTCGGCCGCTTCCATCACATCATGCTGGCAGACGGTGGAGGGGATAGCCCCGAATATGCTTAATTTCCTCGAAAACCACGATGAAGTGCGCTACGCATCGCGCTTCTTCGGGAAGCGTCCTGAAAACATCCTGCCGCTGTTGGTGGTGAGCGCGATGATCAGCACCGGCCCCATGATGATTTATGCCGGACAGGAACTTGGAGAGGCCGCCACTGATATCGAAGGATACAGCGGTGATAACGGCCGCACCACCATCTTCGACTATTGGAGCCTGAAATCGCTGCGCGGCTGGCTCAACAATGGCAAATGCGATGGCGCACACCTTTCCGCGCGACAGTGCAGGCTGCGCGATACCTATTCCCGTATATTGAATCTTTGCAATAGGGAAAAAGCTATTTCGGAAGGAAAATTCTTCGATCTGATGTATGTCAACTATCATACAGCCACCTTCAATCCACACAAGAATTACGCATTCATACGCTCTGTCCCGGGACAGACACTCATAATCATTGCAAACTTCTCCGATACGGATTCAGAAATTGAGGTCAACATCCCGCAACATGCTTTTGATTATCTTGAGATCGATCCCGGCAAATATCGCATGACCGAACTTATCTCCGGAAAAAGAAAGGATATGGTGGTCTCGCCCGATGTCAAGTTTGCCTCCCGGGTGCCCGGACACAGTGCCGTGGTATGGAAAATGCGCGACAAAACCGCTGGCACCCGCTAAAATTACTGCTCCATTTTTATGGCAGTAATCAGAATTAATCGTACCTTTGCAGAAAAATAAACCAACCCATATTCTGAGTGATGAGTACAAATCTTCCTCCCTTTAAAGTATTCTCCGGCACAAAGTCACGATATATCGCCGAAGAAATATGTAAAGAACTTGGTGTCAAACTCGGTGAAATGAACATACAGCATTTTGCCGACGGCGAATTCGAGGTGTCGTTTGAAGAATCTATCCGCGGTTGCGAAGTTTACCTCGTCCAGTCCACTTTCCCTAACTGCGACAACCTTATGGAGCTCCTGCTGATGATTGATGCAGCAAAACGCGCCTCGGCAAAATCGGTAATAGCTGTCATCCCGTATTTCGGATGGGCCCGTCAGGACCGCAAGGACAAACCACGTGTATCCATTGCCGCCAAACTTGTATCTGATTTACTTACGACAGCAGGCGTTGACCGAGTGATCACGATGGATCTCCACGCTGATCAGATTCAAGGGTTCTTCAATGTACCGGTCGATCACCTTTATGCCTCATCTGTATTCATCCCATATATCCAGAGCCTCAACCTTGACAACCTCGTGATCGCGACCCCGGATGTGGGTGGGGCCAAACGTGCCAACTCCTACTCAAAATACCTTGATGTGCCCCTGGTGCTCTGTCACAAACAGCGTGCAAAGGCCAATGTCGTGGCCACAATGACCGTAATCGGTGATGTCAAGGACAAAAACGTAATCCTGATTGACGACATGGTGGATACCGCGGGCACAATCACTAAGGCCGCAAATCTTATGATGGAGAACGGAGCCAAGAGTGTACGTGCTCTTGCCAGCCACGCTATCATGAGCGACCCGGCCACCGAACTGGTGCAAAATAGCGCCCTCACAGAAATGATCTTCACCAATTCCATACCTTATACTAAGGAATGTGACAAATGCACCATCATTTCCGTTGCGCGTCTGTTTGCCGACACCATCCGCCGTGTGCACGAGAACGAATCAATATCTTCACAATATCTCATTAAATAAAGGAGTATCCTTTATTATTGTTCCAATTAACACTACCCTGAATGCCACAGATATCCGATCGCGGACAATTGATGCCGGAATCGCCTATACGTAAGTTGGCGCCTCTGGCCGAGGCTGCCGAAGCAGAAGGCGTGAAAATATACCGTCTCAACATCGGTCAGCCGGATCTGCCTACCCCGCAGGTAGCTCTTGATGCCATACGCAATATTGACCGCAAGGTGCTTGAATACAGTCCTTCGGCCGGATTCATGAGCCTACGCAGGAAACTCACGCGATACTATGCCAAATATGGCATAATGCTTGAGCCAGAGGATATCATAGTGACCAACGGTGGTAGTGAGGCCGTGCTTTTCGCGTTTCTCAGCTGCCTGAACCCAGGCGACGAAATAATTGTCCCCGAGCCGGCTTACGCCAACTATATGGCGTTCGCAGTAAGCGCCGGAGCCACAATCCGCACCATCACATCCACCATCGAGGAAGGCTTCGCCTTGCCTCCTGTGGAGAAATTCGAGGCTCTGATCAACGATCGCACACGTGCCATTCTGATATGCAACCCCAATAATCCCACGGGATATCTGTATTCCCGTAAGGAAATGGAGCAGATCAGACAAATGGTGAAAAAACATGATCTGTACCTCTTCAGTGACGAAGTATACAGGGAGTTTATCTACACTGGCTCCCCGTATATCAGTGCGTGCCACCTTGAGGGCATACAGCAGAATGTGGTGCTCATTGATTCTGTGTCAAAGCGATACAGCGAATGCGGCATACGCATCGGCGCTCTCATCACCAAGAACAAGGATGTGCAGAAGACCGTACTGAAATTTTGCCAGGCACGACTGTCTCCGCCTCTGATAGGACAGATTGCCGCCGAGGCCAGCATTGATGCGCCTGAGCAATATGCGCGTGACACTTATGATGAATATGTGGAACGCCGCAAATTCCTCATTGACGGGCTTAACCGAATACCGGGTGTGTATTCACCAATTCCTATGGGGGCTTTTTACACAGTGGCCCGCCTGCCAATTGACGACAGCGAGAAATTCTGTGCATGGTGCCTCAAGGAATTCCGCCACGAAGGCGCCACGATAATGATGGCGCCTGCCAGTGGATTTTACACTACTCCGGGTGCCGGACGTAACGAGGTGCGCCTGGCCTACGTGCTTAACAAGGAAGATTTGCGCCGGGCTCTCGAAATCCTTCGTCTCGCGCTTGAAAAATACAAAGCAGCAAACAATAGCTGTTAGTTGGCTGTTGTTAGTTTTTAGCCGCGACGCGGATATCCAACAACTAAAAACTAACAACTAAAAAACTTGAAAACTCATCATAGTGCAGGCCAAGCAGGACTTACTTCATATACATTCAAAAGATGACTCTCAGTTCTGCAATTGCCTGCACTTTTTGATTTAGAGGGTGTTTAAAAAGAAATGTGAAAAGAGAAGTGGTGTGTTATTTAGATAATTTCTTATAACAGAGGAGGGAGCGTAGCGAGCTACGTGACCGACGGATTAGAAGAAATTAGCAAAGAACACATCATCGCAAGCAATCCTTTTAAGCAACCTCAAATAAAAAGTAAGTCAAAATGGATATGAAAAATGATACGGCCTGCGCCTGTCGGGCATCTTTCGGTCTTCGGCTCAGTCACATAGCTCGCTATGCTCCCTCGCCTCAGCACAAAATCTGCTCCGGCATCCACAGCTTATCTTTTCACATTTATTATTAAACACCCTCTTAGATATACATAAACACTATGGATACAGACCTCGTCCGCGTGGGCCTGAGAGCTAAGGCCCTCTATATTGACAATGCCGATGTGGATTCAGCCTCAGTGCTTAAAGCATCTACTATCAACTGTATGAAACAGTTGATAGATCATGGATTCACCCTTTCGGAAAAGGCATTGCGGCATTTCAACGCGCTTGCGCCTGAGGTACAGTCGGAATATCTCCGTGCTATCGGCTCGGTGTATAATACGGAGTTCAATTGGGCGCCTCTTGTCCGAGGGTGGCTTGAGCCTACCGGCGAGACGGCCATTGACCATCTGCTCACGATGTTTTCCAACCTTTCAGACACTATGCCCGAACATGGCGCATTGCTGCCTTGCGGACATGTGATACCTGAAGGCACCTTTCCTATAGAAAGATACAACGGATGTCCGTTTTGCGGCCGACCGTTTATATTCTCGAATGAAATATACAAGGGTGGCACCACAGATAATCTCAAGGTGCTTGACCTTTGGACACAGGCAGATGCCAAGGCATACCTGCGTAATCTGTTGCAGAGTCCTGTGCCGCTTGATGCCTCTGCGGTCGACAGCCTGAAGATATTGATTGAACATTACTGTCTGGGTTCGGGCCTGGAGGTAAAAATGAAGGAAACGCTTGCCATTGTTGTTGATTATCTTCTGGAAAACAGGCGAGAAGACGAGGCTACTGCTCTGATGAGCAAATCTCCTGCCGATATAATGCGCTACCTTTGGTATAAACATACCGGCCAGCTACAGATTATTGAGCCGCGCACTTTGACCCGGAAGACCCGTATCAATTATTCACATTTGGTGCCTTTTCTGTCGCGAAGCCTCGAAAAGGGATACCAGATGGAGGAGCTCCTGAAATTGAAATATAGCCGTGAATGGTGCCGCAGAGTGGCCGTATGGATGAATTCGATGTCAATATCGGCTGAGCGTGCCGCACAGATCATGCATCCCAAACGCGGCATGTGGGTGAGATTCATCAGGGCGCTTCGTCTATCTGAGTATGCGCGGCGCAAAGGCTTCGAAAAACTGCGCCATCTGCTTGACGTATTTTACAATCACCGTTACATCGTGCCGCAGGGATTGATTGACCGGGCGCGCAAAAAAAACGATGTACAGACGATGCTTGATGTCCTGTCAGGCAATCCCGGTATGTATTCACGCCAGCTCTTCTGCAATATGCTCAAATTCGGCCCTGAATATATACTCGGAAATTTTGCAGGCGTGATCGATAAGCTGCCTACGCGTCTGATGGTCAGCCTTGGCAATTATGCTGAGTATTATTTCATGAACACCATGGATACGCGTCATGTGCGCACTATCACGGGTATGACATACGAGGCTCCAGTGAATCCCATGCTGCCAGAATATACCCTTGACCGCCGTAGCATTATCGTCGGTGAGGTATACGCTTTGAGTCTGCGTGCCATGGCAACCGAATATGCGAAAACTCCGGAGCCCGGGCGCAAGGTTCACATATCCCACGACCTTGACAATATCGTGCTGCCTGTTGGTGATCGTTCACAAGCAATTCAGGATGTATCGTCAGTACTGCAAGGCACGCGTTTCACGGTAAAAGGTGATAAAGTGCGCCTGTTCGTACATTGGGGTAAGGATATGCCAGCACAGCACCTTGACATAGATTTGAGTGCGTCTATCGTATATGATGATCGCGTGGATCAGTGCGCCTACTTCAACCTTGCACCTGTAGGAGCATGTCATTCCGGAGATATACAACATATTCCGGATATGGTCGGCACAGCCGAGTATATCGAACTGGACATTCCGGAATTATTAGATGCCGGTGCCCGATACGTCACATTCTATATAAGCAATTACACAGGAGGCAAGATTGCCACCAATACTCTGGTGGGCTGGATGAACACGGCCAATCCGATGCAGGTGTCGGATGAAACCGGGGTGGCATTCAATCCGGCGGCTGTGCAACATATGGTACGCATTCCTGATGCTCTGCTTGGCCGTGGACTCGTGTTCGGCACTCTTGATCTGGCAAAGCGCCAGATAATTTGGTTGGAGTTGCAAAGCAATTCGCAGACAGTGATGGGATTGGATGCCGCCGGTGTCAGGTCTTACCTGTCAAGATTGTCAAATAAGATTTCTGTAGGCCAGGCTCTCCGCGCTATGGCTGAGGCCAGAGGCTGGGTGGTTGTTCCCGAAGCCGATGCCTACCTCCCCGATGTCACTGTGTTCGATACATCATGGGCAGCTGACCTCCCGGCAGTCACTTCGCTGCTTTTGTAATCTGCCACACGCATCCCTCGATCAGCGACACCCAGATGGATCCGTCAGTGGGATCAATGTCAATCCCGTTGATTTCACTGACACCAAGCGGCAATTGCCAAAGCACGGTCCGCGTCTGAGGATCTACAGCTGTAAGCAGCCCGCGTCTTGATCCGGCATATACCACGCCGTCCTTCTCAACCACCACACATGGGGCATGGTCATATCCTATGCCCATGTCTACCGTCCATAACTCATGAAATTCAGGGCTGAGGGCATCCACGGCTACCAATTCGCCATCCATGGTCTTGGCATATATTTTGCTGCCATTCTCACTCATACCCATGCTTTCGCGGTAACGGTGCGAATTGTCACGCCATATCTGGCGTCCGCTTCTGCGGTCGAGGGCCGTCATATATCTGTCAGGAGCGACTATTATCACTTTGTCGCCAGTCACCGCCGGCACCACATTGCCCGGCCCGAGCATATTGGCTGTCTTGCCGTTGTTCCACACCCATCGCAGATGTCCGTCGTTAATGTCAAGACATCTCAGATTGGTGTCCCACGCGCCGAATATCAGATCGTCGCCACAAATGGCAGGCGCTCCCTGACAATAATTGTAAAGTGAATCATACACCCATTCTATCATGCCGGTTTCGGCACTGCGGCGTTCAATACGCTTGTAGCCGCCCTGTATGTATGAGGCCTCATCCGGTGTGAGCATCCCATCTGCCACATAGGGGCCGTCTATGGATGTAAAGTTTCGCAACGGCACTCCATCCTCCGTATGCAGCAAGGCAATTCCATCGTTGTGCGGGAAAGCCACGGCCATAGGCGTAAGCACCACTGGCCGCGAATACAAGGGAGCTCCCATATGTACCGACCATATCTGCTCGCCCGATTGTTTGTCTACAGCCTTGGCCATACCGGTTGATGTGCCGAAATACACGTTTCCTTTGTCAAAACCCAGTCGTGTGAATATTGAAGCGCTGTCGGTCCAGATTTTCTGCACGTGGAAACCCTCGGGGCTTTTTACCTCTGCGGGGGGTGCAACCTGAAGCGGATCCGGCACATTGTTTGTATTAATGACAAATTTCAGTTCTGGGTCTTTGCCCAGAGGCTTATTGTAAACCGTCGCCTGGTTAGGTGAAACGTCCAGAATTGCGTATCCGTAATCACCATGGCGCATATCAAGCGCACGTGTCATGACACCTTGTATTTTGCCGGTAGCATAGCACGTCCAGCTGTGGTAATGGCCGTTGACATGCAGGCATACGGGATATTTCTCCAATATGCGGGCATAATCCACATAGTTGTCAAGGTCATCCTTACGGATAGGGTAGTGATTGAACGACAGCACTTTCTTCCCGGATCGCAGACGGGAGGAGATTGTGGCATCGAGCCAGTGCAGGTCTTCCTGCTTTATATGTCCGTCGCCCATCTTCATGAATGGCCCGCAGTTGATACCTATTATCAACAGCGAGTCCGTCTCGGTTACGAACCTGTCGTTTCCCCACAAGTCAGTGAATGTCTTGGTCGCGCTCTGGCTCCAGTTATTCTCATGATTTCCGGGGAGGACAAACAGCGGATGGGATATCCGGTCTAAAATATCTTTAACATTCTTGAGTTCTGCATCCGACCCCTCGTTGGTCAGATCGCCGTTCATCACCACCAGATCAAATGCCCCTGAATTGATCTCATCCACCGCAACTCTCAGAGCTGAGTCACATGGGTTGCCGGGGGTCACATGTACATCGCTGAGCACTGCTATGCGCTCTGCATTGGCATTCAAGGCATAGCAACTTAAAATCATCGCAAATATGAGATTATACGAAATTCGTTTCATGGTCAGTTTTTTTAGTTCATACAAAATTAGTGATTACAAAAATCTAATCCAAAATTAATTCGTAAATTTGCATTATGAAGAAAATTGACCATGCCACGGCGCAGCGCATCCTTGATGCGTCCGACATAGTTGAGGTTGTGAGCGATTTCGTGTCACTGAAAAAGCGCGGAACCAACTATGTGGGGCTATGTCCGTTTCATGCCGACAGAAATCCGTCGTTCTACGTATCCCGGTCCAAAGGTATCTGCAAATGCTTCAGTTGCGGTAAAAGTGCTTCGGCTGTGGGATTTATCATGGAGCATGAGCAGTTCAGCTACTACGAGGCTCTGAAGTACCTGGCCAAGAAATATAATATTGAGGTAAAGGAGCGGGAGATGACCGACACTGAACGGCAGGAAGCTACCGAACGCGAGTCGCTCATGGCGGTCAATGATTTTGCGCTTGACTTCTTCGAGAAGACGCTCTCTGACACCCCTGATGGCCGAGATGTCGGTCTGGCTTATTTCCGTGAGCGAGGGATCAGCGACCTGATGATAAAGAAATTCCGGCTCGGGTATTCTCCGGAGAAATCAGATGCGCTTTATAAAGCAGCCACGTCAAAAGGCTTTTCCGAGAAGAGCCTGGTGGACACAGGGCTGTGTATGCAAGGAGACAGAGGCATTTATGACCGTTTCCGTGGTCGCGTGATGTACCCTATATTCACGGTCTCAGGCCGTGTGGTAGCCTTTGGTGGCCGCATCCTGCGCAAGGAGAAGAGTCCGGCCAAGTACATGAATTCGCCGGAATCGCTCATTTATCGCAAGAGTTACGAACTGTATGGTCTGTATCAGGCCAAGCAGGCGATAAACAAATACGACAAATGCATCCTCGTGGAAGGTTACATGGACGTGATATCCATGCATCAGGCCGGGGTGGAGAATGTCGTGGCATCCTCCGGCACCTCCCTCACACAAGGCCAGATCCGTCTGATAAGCCGGTTCACCAAGAATGTCACGGTGATCTATGATTCGGATGCCGCAGGTATAAAGGCATCGCTACGTGGTATCGACATGCTCCTGGCCGAGGGCATGAACATAAAGGTGCTTCTGCTGCCCGATGGAGAGGATCCGGACTCGTACGCCCAGTCGCATTCATCAGCAGAGTTGGAGAAATACATAGCTGACAACGAGACCGACTTCATCCGATTCAAGACGCGCATCCTGCTCAAAGACGCTGGTGATGATCCTATTGCACGTGCCAATGTGATTAAAAGCATAGTGGAGTCAATCGCGGTGATTCCTGAATTGATACCGCGCTCGGTATATACCAAGGAATGTGCCCGCATGCTTGAGATCGACGAGAATGTGTTGGCACTTCAGATTTCAAAAATTATAAACGAGAATGCCGGCAAGCAGTTCAACAGGCCTGAACAGCAGCCTGCTTCTGCAGAGAATGTCACAAAGGCCAAAGCTGCTTCCCAGCACAATCCAGACGACAAAATCTACGTACACGAGCGTACATTGATAAAATATATATTGAAATATGGATTGCTAAACATTGCGGAAACGGTTGAGGATACCGAAGATGAATCATCCGGCATGGACAATACGACAGTGCTCGAATTTATACATGCCGAGCTGGAATATGATGGGGTAGGCTTCACCGTACCTGTCTTTGCGGAGATATACAGGCAGTCTTTGGCCAAAGCTGATACAGATTGGAAAGCCAATCTTGAAAAGAAGCAAGAGGAACTGATTCTGATTCGTAACCGCGAAATCCAGGCCGGTCAGGACCAGATAAGACAACGTGGGGCTGATCTTTCGGAAATAGAGCTGATGGAGCAGCAATTGCAGCAGAACGCAGATGATAATTACCGCAAGGGGCTCGAAGATTATGCCATGCACTATCTGTATAGCGATTTCATATCCTCGCCTGACGACACCATACGCAACGTAGCCACCGATATTGTGAGCGAGCGACACCATCTGAGCAAGATACACACCAAATATGCCCGGATCCCCACTGAGAAAGAGCGTCTGACCGAATTGGTGCCACGTGCTATCATGGAGCTCAAGGATGCCATACTCGACAAACAGATTGCAGAGACCAAAGCGCAGCTTGGCAATGCGATAGGAGATGCAGTGACAGAATTGATGGAACAGCTCAACGAATACATGAAGATAAAAAAAGAGTTTGCACGAATTCTTGGCGAACGCACTCTCAATCCTCAATAGGCCATTGCATTTATGCCAAATAAATATTAATTTTCCCATCTTTGACACATTATAGGACATAAAACCGCCGTTTTCGTCTGATTT
>X363_Desmarests_Spiny_Pocket_Mouse__coassemble_304_pt1 | contig 35029 bp, 28 predicted proteins | sample X363_Desmarests_Spiny_Pocket_Mouse__metabat2_high_PE_013 | metagenome-assembled genome bin X363_Desmarests_Spiny_Pocket_Mouse
AGGGGCGCGACGCTGCCAAGCGCACCATCGCCGACAATCCCGAGCTGGCCGAGGAGATGTCGCAGAAGATAGCCGCAGCCATGGCCGGAGCCGACCATGATCCCGCAAGCACCGCCCCCGACACTGAAAGTCCGACCGAATCGCTCGCCACAGCCGATCAGGTAGTGGCCGAAGCCTTCGCCGATGACGAATTCGCCATGGTCGAGGATCTCTGATTCAGGTATGAGTTATGAGGTGCAAAGCACGAATTACGGGCAGTTTTGTGCCTCGTACCTGATACTTTGTGCCTCATAGTCCCAATTCTGCTATTATCTTTTGGATTACAGATGAATCTACGGTGGAGAAATCAGATTTGTCGTATATATCCATAAGATATACATCACCTTTGTTCTCAGCAATGACAATAGTATAAGTTATTATCCGAGCTCCGCTGGATTTGCCTCTGCCTTTGGATGTTATTGCCATGCGGATTTTTCGTATGCCCGGGCATAGTTCATCTCCTTGGAATGGATCGGATTCCAGTGACACGATTAGGTTGCTTAGGTCTGATTTTAGTGACCTGTGGCGCTTGGACAAGGTTTTTGCAGATTTTTCAAACCGTGAAGTGGTTTTGATTTCAAAGCTCATCTAAAAAAGCTTTTGCTGATTTGGTCGGAACCTTTCCGTCAATCATCTGTTTCACCTCTTTCAGTCCTTCGCAAATCCGTTCGGTAAGTGTATCTTCCTCAGTAATAGGGGTTATCTTGAAATTACCATAGCGTGATGTAAGCAATACTGACTGCCCGTTCATCGCCGCATTCAGGTATTTACCCTGATTGGATCGAAATTCTCGTGCTGATACTACCTGCATAATTCTTGTGCTTTTTTGCAAAGATAACAAATGGCATCCATTATGGATGCCATTTTAATGCTTTTTAACTGTTTTTTAGCTATACTGAAGCGTTAATAACAATTGACAGGGTGGAGGATTGATGCCCCCACCCTGTCGCTGATTGTTGTTATAAGCTGTTTATTTTTCGATGTTTGGGAGCTCGAGGCCGAGGTGCTTGGTGCGGTCGACGCGCTTGAGGATCACTGCCACGATGAGGGCGCCTACGCCGAGGCAGGCGAGCATCACCAGAGGCCAGGTGTAATCGTACATTGTGGCGGCCTGCTCGGCGGAGATCTGTCCGGCGTTCATCTGGGCCACAACGTCCTGGTTGGTGGCGTCGAGCACTTTGCCGATGAGCATGGGGAAGAGCCACAGGCCGATGTTCTGTATCCAGAAGATCAGGGCGTAGGCCGAGCCGATCACCTTGGAGTCGACCAGCTTGGGCACGCTGGGCCACAGGGCGGCGGGCACCAGCGAGAATGATGCGCCGAGCACCAGGATGGTGACATAGGCCACGACCACTCCGCCTATGGCGTTGCCCTTGAACATGGGCAGGATGAACGCGAATGTGAGGTGGCAGGCTATGAGCAGCAGTGAGCCGTAGAGCAGCATCGTGGCGGCTTTGCCCTTATTGTCGATCACCTTGCCGAGGATGGGGGTGATGCCTACGGCCAGCAGCGGGAATACGGCGAAGACCGTCTCGGCCGACTGGCGCATGTAGCCCATGTAGCAGAACGCCACAAGGCACACGATGGAGATGATGAGGTAGACCTGGCGCATGGGAGCCTTGGAGAAGTTGCTGATGAAGGCTGTGGCGGCCACGATGAGCATGACGAAGTACTGCCAGATGGTGACGGTGTCGCCGGCCCATACGCTGTCGCCGGGCACTTCGGTGAAGGTGAGGTTGCACTGGAGCATGTTCACGGCGTATTTCTGGAAGGGGAAGATGGCCGAATAGTAGAGCACGCACAGCAGGGCCACGAGCCAGAAGCCCTGGCTGCGCAGGATTGTGCCCACGTCGGAGATTTTGAAGGGGTCGTCCTTTTCCTCCTCGGCGCCGGTCTGGCGGTCGAGTGTGCGGTCCATGAAGAAGTATACGATGAACATTATCAGGGCGATCATCAGGAGCACCACGCCGAATGCCACGGAGCGGGATACGTCGATGTGTCCGCCGAGCTTGGCGAAGTAGGGCGAGAAGATCATGCAGGTGGCCACACCCAGGCGGGCGAGAGCCATCTCCGATCCCATGGCCAGGGCCATCTCATGGCCTTTGAACCACTTGACGATGCCGCGCGACACGGTGATGCCGGCCATCTCCACACCGCAGCCGAATATCATGAATGCCACGGCGGCGAGCTTGGCCGACGCGGGCATCCCCTGGTAGAAGGGGGAGATGCCCAGCTCGTCGAAGACGGGTATGTAATTCAGGTGATTGGTGAACCATACATCGAGGCTGCTGCCGGTGAAAGCGTCGGACACGGCATACCATTGCAGCAGGGCGCCGGCGAGCATCACCGCACCCGAGAGCACGGCGGTGAAGCGCACGCCCATCTTGTCGAGGATGATACCCGCTATTATGAGGAAGAATACGAATACGTTGAGGAATGTCTCGGCTCCCTGCATGGTGCCGAATGCGGTGGAGTCCCATCCGCGCTCGGATTGCATCAGGTCTTTGATAGGCGAGAGTATATCCATGAAGATATACGAGCAGAACATGGCCAGGGCGAGCAGCATCAGCGCTGTCCACCGCGCCCATGCCTTCTGGTTGAGTGTTTGAGTTACCGGTAAATCCATTTTGCGATTTTTAAGTTTATCTGTTTATGTGCGCAAAATTAAGAATTTATCGTTAATTTTGTAGCCAAAATGATGAAAAAACAAGTGTTTTTGCTATAATTATGAACGAAAATACGGTGCGTAGGGAGTTCACCTTTGACCGGGTGGTGCGTATCATAATCACTATTGTCCTGATAAGTGCGGGAGTGTGGCTGCTCAACCGGCTCGCCGATGTGCTGCTGCCGTTTTTAGTGGCATGGCTCGTGGCTTACATGCTTGAGCCGTTTGTGCAACGCAACCGTAAGGTGCTCCGGGTCAGGGGACGTCTGCTCCCCATCATACTCACGCTTTTCGAAGTGGTGCTGTTGTGCGTGGTGCTCTGGGTGGTGTTCATGCCTTCGATAATGAGGGAGATGCATCAGATGGCGGCTCTTTTCAGGACGTATGCCACCTCTAACGCCCATATTGCGTTCGTGCCGGCTGAGGTGCACGAATTTCTCCACACGCACATAGACTTCCAGCAGATATCCGAGAAGATGACGCGCCAGGACATGCGGTCGCTGCTGAATCTGGCCGGTAATTTCCTGTCGGGCGGCTTCAATCTGCTGCTGAGCGTGTTCAACTGGTTTCTGGTGCTGCTGTATCTGGTGTTCATCATGCTCGACTATGAGAAATTGCTGGAAGGGTTCAGGCATATGGTGCCTCCGCGCTACCGCCGGCAGACATTCAGGATAGGCAACGATGTGAAACGCAGCATGAACCACTATTTCCGCGGCCAGGCGCTGGTGGCGTTCTGTGTGGGCATACTGTTCAGTGTCGGTTTCCTGATAGTGGGGCTGCCGCTTGCGGTGGTGCTGGGCTTGTTCATCGGGCTTTTGAATATGGTGCCGTATCTGCAACTGATATCCATTCCTATCACCACTGTGCTGTGTCTGGTTTATTCGATGCAGGGCGGTGTGGATTTCTGGCCTGTTTGGTGGCAGTGCATGGCGGTGTATATAGTGGTGCAGTGCATCCAGGATTTAGTGCTCACGCCCAAGATCATGGGTAAGGCGATGGGGCTTAATCCGGCTATCATCCTGCTGTCGCTGTCGGTGTGGGGCTCGCTTTTAGGTTTCATCGGCATGATTATCGCGTTGCCGCTCACCACACTGCTGCTGGCGTATTATAATGAGTATATCATAAACCGGCCCGGCGGGGGTACAAAAGCGCAGCGCCGGCGGGATGCCGACGCTGTGCGGGATATCGTTGAGGGAGACTGATTTTTGCGAGTTGCATAGCGCCCTGACAGTGTGATTTTCACACGCCTCTCTGAGGCGTAGAATGTTTATATTTTCCCATCGCTTACACGATGGGCTATTACAAACGCACCCTATGGGCGCGCCGCCCGCTATATGCAAGCATAAAGCGCTGACAAGTGTACGGATCTTCCGGGTCAGTCGATGTCGTCGAATGAGATGGCTCCGGAGGTCTTAGGCTCCGATGCCGGAGTCTGTGTCTGTGCGGGTTGTTGGGCAGCCGGGGCAGAAGCCGGGGTCTTGAGCGACGCTATGATCTGTTTGTCACGTCCGAGCGCGGGGTGATTCTCCAGCACATCGAGCACGTGGTCATCGTCGAGCTGGTCGGGTTGCAGCACTATGTAGCGCTGTTCATTCTTGCTGCGCTCCATATTCTCCACCTTGTCGGATCCGTAAGTCTCGATCAGCTTCTTGCGCTGGTCGGCGGGGTCGTTTGTGACCGAAGGATTGGTGACTTCCACGGGTTTCCGCTCGCGTGTGGGATGGTTTGATGCCACGGCTTTGCCGTCCTGTGCGGCGATGGAAGCGTTGTCGTTGACTGTGACATCGAATCCGGCGGCGAGGATGGTGAATTTCACTTTGTTGCCGAGGGTCTCGTCGAAAGCCACACCCCAGATTACGTCCACATCCGAATCAATGTTGGAGATGAAGGATGTGATCTGGTTGGTCTCGTCGATTTTGAATTTATCCTCGGCGTCGCGGGAGAAATAGAGGTTGAAGAGCAGTTTTTTGCTTCCGAATATGTCGGTATTGCGCAACAGTGGCGAGTTGAGAGCATCCTCGATGGCTTTGGTCACGCGGTTCTCGCCCTCGCCGTAACCGGTGGATATTATGGCAGTGCCGCCTTCGCGGAGGGTGTTGTCCACATCGTTGAAGTCAAGGTTGATGTATCCGTCGCAGGTCACGATCTCTGAGATGCTCATGGCGGCCATCGAAAGTATGTCGTCGGCTTTGCCGAATGCGTTGATGAAGTCGTAGTCCTTGTATATCTCGCTCAGGCGTTCGTTGTTGATCACCAGGAGGGCGTCCACATGTCGGCTCATCTCGTTGGCGCCGTCGAGAGCCTTCAGGATTTTCCTCGGACCTTCGAAGAGGAAGGGGATGGTGACGATGCCGATGGTGAGGATGCCGCGCTCGTGGGCTATGCGGGCTATCACCGGTGATGCTCCGGTGCCGGTGCCACCGCCCATTCCGGCGGTGATGAACACCATGTCGGTGTCGTCGTCGAAGAGGTCGTTGATGTCTTCGGCGCTCTCTTCGGCGGCCATCCGGGCTTTGTCGGGGACGTTGCCGGCTCCGCGTCCTTTGGTCACGTTGGGGCCGAGGAGCACTTTGGTTGGGACGGGCGAATTTATGAGAGCCTGCTTATCGGTGTTGGCTATTATGAAGGTGACGTTGCGCACGCCCATGTTGTACATGTGGTTGATGGCGTTGCCACCGCCGCCGCCTACGCCAATCACCTTGATTTTTCTGGGCGAATATGACGAGGAGGAGGCTGTCTGCGAGAATTCGTGTTCGTTCTGTATATCTTCGGGGCTCATAGTGAGTGTATGGTGTTCTGGGTTAGTTTTCGTCAAGGTCGTCGTCGGTCAGATCCGGGGGCGAGAAGAGACTGGTGACGCGTGTGCGCAGCTTGTCAAGGAGGCTTTCGCGCTCGGTGCGTTCGCGTTCGGTGGTCTTTTGTTTCTTCTTTTTCTCTTTTTCCGGTTTTTTGTTGCGTTCGGGGGCGTCGAAGTCGTCGAGCAGGGAATCGTCGTCGAGGTCGTAGTCTTCAACGTCGGAAGTGTCGTGCTGTGTGTCATCCGATGTTTCATCGTGCGTGTCGGGGACGTCGGCTTCGGGAAAAGTGAGTGACGATGGCGCGGGGATGGCTGCGGCGTTGGCCACGATGGCTGCGAGAGCCACGTAATCGGAAGTGTCGATGCCGTCGGCAGCGGAGATGGTGGCCGGGACGGAGGCCATGCGCACGGGCATCTTGGATTGAGTCTCGAGGTAGCGGGCGAAATTGCGGAGCTTCACGCCGCGGCCTGTGAGGATGAACCCGGCGGCGAGATCATCGGATTTGAATCCGCTGAATCCGATCTGAGCCAGTATGTTGGCTACTATTTCTCCAAGCCGGGCTTCCACATATCGGTTGATGCGCACTGTGTCGAGATTTGTCTGCGGAGTGGTCTCGAACATGGCGTTGGCCTGTGAACGTTTCGAAAGTTCGGCCTGTTCATCGGTGATTTTCAGACCGTTGGCCAGGTCGGCGGTGATGTTGTTGGATCCCAGCGGTAGTGTGGCCAGATATTGCAGCGCGCGGTCGTGGTAGACGGATATGGTGGTGGTGTGGTAGCCCATGTCCACGAGCACGCAGCCGCGTTGTTTTTCTTCTTCGCCAAGCACGAGGTCGGCCACGGCAAGGGGGGTGACGATGTAATCGTCGACCTTGAGCTGAAGACGCTCATCAAAGACGAGCTCAAGATTGCGCCGGTTGACGGGGCTGCATGTGACGATAGTGAAGTCGCCCTTGATGCGTGATCCGAGCGAGCCCACGGGGTTGACAGCCACCTGGCTGTCGACGGTGTATTTCCGTGGCATGATCTTCAGCACCTTTTTCTCCGGCGGGACGGCTTTGGTGGCCTCTTTGAAAAGGCGGTCGAGGATATCTACCGTGATTTCCATCTCGGTGGGAAGGGCGAGTTCGGCGGAGGTCCTCACTGATGCCAGAGAACGTCCGGCCAGTGCCACGAATGCGGATGTGATTTTGCCGGGGTGCACCTCGGGGCGGTTTTCGAGCTTCTGGATTACGTAGGATGTGATGTTGGCGGCGTCGATGAGATTCTGCACCCGTCCGTACTGGACGCATCCGGGTTTGTCTTCGGATTCGAGGGCGATGATTTCGGGGAGCGCGATTGCCGATGATGTGTCGGCGTCCACCTTAGCCACGGCTCCGCTTATACGAGAGCCTGCGAGTTCCAATGCTGCTATATATCGATATGCCATTTAATGGTAGGGTTAATTTTGGGTTGGTTGTTGATTCATTGTAGTGAGCATTGTGCCTTCGTCATCGATGCCGTCAAATTCCTCTGTGATTATCTGCGGGGCGGCTTTTTTGTATCCGGCACGGTGAGCCACAATCTGTCCTCGCCATTTCACGGAGATGGTGTCGTAGGTCTCCCATCCCTTGACGGGGAGCACCCTGTGATAAAAAATGCTCAGACGCCTGAATTTGTTCTTGATGTCGGTGGTGTCACCGAAATTCACCACGTGTCCTTTGATTGCCGGCACCAGGATGATGTCGCCTGAGGGTGTGCGGTCGTAGGCTGTGATGAAGCGGGACAAAGCCGGGTCGGAGTTTACATGGTGGATCAGCGGCAGCAGCCCTGTGGCTGGGTCGCTTTCGGTGAAACGGCCTTTTATAACAGGGACATCCATTCGGTAGCGGTAGTCGGCCACCATGCGTTTGCCGGCGCGGTTGATGTAATAGTCTGCGCCTATGGGGTCGATCACACGGGCTACAGGAATCATGGGCACAACGTCGATAGCCACGCGTCCGTTGTTGAGGATGGCGCAGTTGGCACTTTCAATCTTGTCCATGGCGAGCAGGTGCCGCTCCACAGCGAGACTGTTGAAGGAATCGCGCCGCACGGTGTGGATGGATGCGGAGAGGCCTCCCAGCTCCCTGTCGATGTCGCCGACTGAGATGAAGGATTTGGAATTGCTGGATATTACGTTGATATCCAGTCCTTTTATGGAATCAGAAGCAGCAGCTGCGGATGTGTAGCACAATGCGCCAATCATGTATGCGACCATGACCAGCGACAGGATGCAATGTATGGCAGTGCGTTTTGTCATTTAATATCAGTGCTTTGATTCTATTTCTTTTACCAGTGCCGGGAGATAGTTTGAGAGGTCTCCGGCACCGAGCGAAAGTAAGACTTCAAAGTTACGATTTTTCATTGTTTCCACAAAATCTTCTTTGGAAATGAGCAATTTATTTTTTTGAGGCTCATGGGGGAAGATGTCCTTGAAGATTGTCTCGGAGGATATGCCAGGTATGGGCTGCTCGCGGGCGGGATAGAGGTCGGTGAGCACCACCTCGTCGGCCAGCGAGAGCGCTTCGGCGAATTGTGGTGCGAAATCGCGTGTGCGTGTGTAGAGATGTGGCTGGAAGGCCACGGTGAGCTTGCGGCCGGGGTAGAGGGCGCGAACAGATCGTATGCTCATCTTTAGCTCGTCGGGATGGTGGGCGTAGTCGTCGATGATGACTTTGCCGGAAGCTCCGGGCTGCTTTAGCATAAACTGGAACCGGCGTTCGGCGCCAAGGAATGTGGCCATGGCCGAGCGCATGTCGGTGGCCTCTGCGCGGCCGGTGAGGTAGCAGGCGGCCATTGCTGCAATGCTGTTTTCTATGTTTATTTCCACCGGCACCCCCAGCTCGATATCCGGGATTACGCCGTCGGGTGTGACGAAATCGAATACGATCGTGCCGTCGCCGCGGCGGATGTTGCGTGCGTGGAAGTCGCCGGAATCCTTGGCGTAAGTGAATGTGCGCACAGTGGGGCGTGTGCGCGGCACGAGCTTGAGGCCTTTGTGCACTATCAGCGTGCCTCCGGGTCGGATCAGCTCTGTGAAGTGGGCGAAGCTCTCCAGGTATGCCTCTTCGGTGCCGTATATGTCAAGATGGTCGGGATCGGTGGCCGTGATCACGGCGATGAAGGGGGAGAGGCGGTGGAAGGAGCGATCGTATTCGTCGGCCTCGATCACAGAGAACGGTGATGTGGCACTCAGGAGCAGGTTGCTGTTGTAGTTGCGCAGGATTCCGCCCAGGAATGCGTTGCAGCCGACTGTGGCGGTATGGAGGATGTGGGCGGCCATGGAGGATGTGGTGGTCTTGCCATGTGTGCCAGCGAAACAGAGGCTCATGCTGTCGCGTGTGATCAGACCGAGGACTTCGGAGCGTTTCATCAGGCAGAATCCGCCGTCGCGGAAGAATGTCAGAGGGATGTTTGCCTCGGGGATGGCCGGGGTGTATACCGCTTTGGTTGTTTCGGGGTCGCGGAATGCGTCGGGGATGGCATCCATGGAGTCGGCATAGGATATGACGGCGCCTTCGGCTTCGAGAGCGTGGGTAAGGGCGGACGGTGTGCGGTCGTAACCGGCCACCTTGTGGCCATTGGCGAGGAAATAGCGGGCCAGGGCGGCCATGCCGATGCCGCCGATGCCGATGAAATATATGTTGGATTTTTTCATAATCAAATTTGGTGTTTTAGGATACTTAGGCAGCATAGGTGGCCTATGATGCCTATGGCAGGATTGCTATTGCGCGATCCACGATTTTTTCGTCGGCATCGGGAAGTGCCATTCGTGCCGCATTGGCACTGAGGGCTGATATGCGCCCGGGCGATTCCATTATGTCGATTACTGTCTGTGTGAGCTGATCCTGAGCATCCTTGTCAAGGATCATCACTGCGGCGTCGCGCGAGGAGAGGGCAAGGGCGTTCTTGCGCTGATGGTCCTCGGCCACCACGGGCGATGGCACGAGTACGGCGGCTTTGCCGAGCAGCTGCAGCTCGCTGATGGTGCTGGCTCCGGCGCGTGCCACCACCAGATCGGCGCCGCGGTAGGCGGCTGCCATGTCGGATACGAATGCCGAGGCCACGACCGCCGGGGCGTATGGTGCGGCCAGTGGCGCGCAATCGTTGATATAGTTTTTGCCTGTCTGCCACATCACCTGGTAGCCTTTGTCGGTCCATGCGGCGAGCGAGGCGGCCGCGCTGTTATTTATGGTGCGGGCGCCGAGACTTCCTCCGGTGACGAATATCAGCGGACGCGCAGGGTCGAATCCGAGTTTCTCCTTGGCCTGTTGCGGGGAGAGTGTGCATTCGAGCAGGGCTTTGCGCACGGGGTTGCCGGTGATTGTGATTTTGTCGGCGGGAAAGAAGCGCTCCATGCCCTCGTAGGCTGTGCAGATGGCGCCGGCTCCTTTGGCCAGGAGCTTGTTGGTGACACCGGCGTATGAGTTCTGTTCCTGAATTAGGGTGGGAATGCCGGCTTTCTGGGCGGCCTTGAGCATGGGGCCGCTGGCATAGCCGCCCACTCCGATGGCAATTTCCGGGCGGAAATCGCGCAGAGTCTTTTTGGCGAGGCGCATGCTGCGCCACAGCCGCCACAGCACCTTGAAATTGCGCCAGGGACGATGACGGTCGAATCCGCTGACAGGCAGACCGATGATGCGGTATCCGGCTTCGGGCACGCGCTCCATCTCCATGCGGCCTTCTGCGCCGACAAAGAGGATGTCAATGTCTGGAAAGCGACGCTTCAGGGCATTTGCTATTGATAGTGCGGGAAAAATGTGGCCACCGGTGCCACCTCCGCTTATAAGGGCTCTTTTCATGACAGGGTCGGTGTTTTAGGGTGCTTATGTGGGGTTTTCTGCGCTCATTTCGTCGGGAAGCTCCTTGAGCTCTTCCTTGATTTCGGCGCGACGTCCTTTGCGTGCGGCGAAGCGGCTCACACTGAGCATGATGCCAAGCGCCACGGAGGTTATCAATATGGATGTGCCGCCTTTGGATATGAGTGGCAGCGGCTGACCTGAGACAGGGAACACACCGGTGACTATGGCCATATGGAATATGGCCTGGAAAGCGATGAATACAGCCATGCCGATCACCAGTAGAGCCGGGAAGGCAGTCTGGCAGCGGTTGGCCACACGCCCCGCTCGGGCCAGCAGCCACAGGTATAGCACAAGCACAATGATACCGCCCACCAGACCCAGCTCTTCTATGACAATGGCGTAGATGTAGTCGGAGAAAGCAAGCGGGAGGCGTGCTGTCTCACGGGAATTGCCGGGCATCACGCCGAACACGCCGCCATGGGCCTGTGCCAGGTATGAATACTGCTCCTGCTGGTTTTTATCATTGATGGTGTCGTTCCATTTGTCGGATTTGAAATGGCGCTCAATTCTCGCTTGCCAGGTGAGGCTCCGGCCTGAGCCTCCGCTGAGCGAATCCACGCCGAGCACATAGTCGGTGCCGGGGATCACAATCTCCTGATACTCGGCCTCAGGCTTTGAATCGCTTTTATCGAAGGCGAATTTTGCCAACAGTGCCATGCCGCCCATCACGGCGAACACCAGCAGCACAATCAGGAATTTGCGCATGCTCACCCCGCCCACCAACAGCATTGACAGGCTTATGGCCATGAGCAGCAGCGTGTTGGTCAGGCCTTGTGTGAAGAGTAGTCCGCTGCCGATGGCAAGGGCCACGCATACCCAGATCAGTCCGCGGTTGCTCACGTCAAGCTGCCCTTTGATCTGCGATTTGCACAATTCGGCGGCTATTACAAGCACGATTGAGAGCTTCACCATCTCGGCCGGCTGTATGGCGAAGAACAGAATGGTGAAGCTGCGGCGCGCGCCGTTGATGTAGTCGCCGAAGAAGAGTGTGTAGACCATCAGCGCCCAACTGAAAATGGCGAAAGGCCATATCCATCTCATGAAATATTTATAGTGAGTGCGCTGCAGGGCGAGCATGCATCCCAGGCCTATGATCAGAAATAGCACATGCCGGAGCACGGGGGCGTATACGTTGGTGGCTTTCACTTCGTGCGACGAGGCGCTGTATAGCTCGATGATGGATATCAGACACAGCAGGATGTATATGCCCCAGATGTGTCGGTCGGTGCGGCGAGGCTGGATGTTTTGTGGCGTTTCCGGCATGGATGTCATGATTTGAGGGATTTCACACAGTCTTTGAATTGCCGGCCGCGGTCCTCGTAGGATTTGAATAGGTCGAAGCTGGCGCAGCATGGCGAGAGGAGCACAGTGTCACCTTCGGCAGCCATGGCGCGGCATGCATCGAGGGCGTCGGCCAGGGAATGGGTGTCGGCCACCGGCACCACTTCATGGAAGAAGTCAATGATTTTCTCGTTGTGCAGCCCCATGGCCACGATGCCTTTTACTTTCTGGCGCACCAGCGGCAGGATTTCCGAATAATCGTTGCCCTTGTCCTTACCGCCGAGGATGAGTACGGTGGGTGCGGTCATGCTGCCCAGGGCGTAGTAGGTGGAGTTCACATTGGTGGCCTTGGAGTCGTTGATGTAGCGGACACCGTCGATGGTGTCAACATATTCCAGGCGGTGCTCCACGCCCTCGAAATCGGATAGCGCCTGACGGATCTCGTCCTTGCGTATGTCGAGCAGGCATGCCGAGATGCCGGCTGCCATTGAATTGTAGAGATTGTGCAGACCGTTGAGGGCCAGGTCGGCGCGTGGCATCTTCAGTGACGATCCGGGGGTGGAGATTATCATGTTGTTCTCGGCGTCGATGTAGGCGGCGGTGTCCTCCTCGCGATGCTCAGCGAATGGCATCAGACGGGCCTCGGTGGCCACGCGCTGGAGCTGTGCTGTGATCACGGGATCGTCTTTCCAATAGATGAATGCGTCCACCGGGGTCATGTTCTGCAGGATGCGGAATTTTGCCTTTACATAATTCTCCATCTTGTAGTCGTAGCGGTCCAGGTGATCGGGTGTGATGTTGAGGATCACGGCGATGTCGGCATGGAAATTGTACATATTCTCCAATTGGAAGCTGCTGAGCTCAATGACGTACACGTCGTGATGCTCGCGTGCCACCTGGAGGGCCATGCTGCGGCCCACGTTGCCTGCAAGACCTACGTTGATTCCGGCTTCACGGAGTATGTGGTAGGTGAGAAGGGTTGTGGTGGTCTTGCCGTTGCTGCCGGTGATGCACACCATTTTTGCATCGGTGTACCGTCCGGCGAATTCTATCTCGGAGATCACGGGGATGTTTTTCGCGCGGATTTTCTGCATGATGGGAGCCGATGGCGGTATGCCCGGGCTCTTGATCACCTCGTCGGCGGCGAGGATGCGGGCTTCGGTGTGCTGCCCTTCCTCGTAAGTTATGCCTTCCTCATCAAGAATCTTCTTGTATTTATCCGGTATGGATCCGAAATCGCTCAGGAATACGTCGTAGCCTTTGTCACGGCCGAGGATCGCGGCACCTGTGCCGCTCTCTCCGCCACCTAATATGACGAGTCGTTTCATTGTTATCTTATTTTGAGGGTTACAAAAGTGACTACAGCCAGGATGATACCGATGATCCAGAAACGGGTCACGATCTTTGATTCTGGCACAGGCTGTATGGGGCGCTGTATCAGGGCCTGTATGCCGGCGTTGCCGGGCTTCTGGTAGTGATGGTGCAGGGGCGCCATCTTGAATATGCGTTTGCCTCCGGTCTTCTTGTAATATGCCACCTGGAGCATGACAGAGAGGTCTTCTATATAGAATATGGCGCAGAGGATAGGCAGCAGCAGCTCCTTGTGTATCAATACGGCGAATACGGCGATGATGCCGCCGAGCATGAGCGACCCTGTGTCGCCCATGAATACCTGCGCCGGATAGGCGTTGTACCACAGGAAGCCGATGAGGGCACCGATGAATGCGGCCATGTATACCACCAGTTCCTGGCTGCCCGGGATATACATTATATTAAGATAGGAGGAGTAGATGATGTTGCTGCCCAGGTATGCCATGATGGCGAGGGCCACGCCGATTATGGCCGAGCATCCGGTGGCCAGTCCGTCAAGGCCGTCGGTGAGGTTGGCGCCGTTGCTGGTGGCGGTGACGAAGAAGAGGGCTATGATGAAGAACGCTATCCATCCGCCCTTGTGGCTGTCAAGTCCGGTCCAGTCGGTGAGCCAGCTGTAGTTGAAGTTGTTGTTCTTTACAAAGGGTATTGTGGTCTGAGGCGATTTGGTGACATCCGATGCCTGATATACCACATCTTCAACCCGTTGGGTGTGAGCGTCGATCACTTCATGGTTGGGGACGATCACCATGTCGGAATTGTAGTACATCGTTCCGGCCACGATCATGGCTATGCCCACCTGACCGATGATCTTGTATTTGCCTTTGATACCGTCCTTGTTGTGTTTCTGTATCTTCTTGTAGTCGTCGAGAAATCCGATGGCACCGAGCCAGAGGGTGGATATGAGCATGAGCAGCATGTATACGTTGGACAGATTGCTCACCAGCAGACAAGGCACAAGTATTGCGATGATGATGATCACGCCACCCATTGTGGGGGTGCCGGTCTTTTTCATCTGCCCCTCGAGGCCGAGGTTGCGTACAATCTCGCCCACCTGCATCAGCTGGAGGCGGTGTATGATCTTGCGTCCGATGAAAATGGCTATGAGCATGGCCAGGACGAATGCCAGGCCTGAGCGGACGGTGATGTAGGACATCAGGCGTGCGCCCGGCATGCCTGATTGCTCAAGTAGTTGAAAGAGATAGTACAACATTTAAGTTGTGAGTTTTTGTTGTTAGTTATTCCTTGATTCGTTGGTTGTAAGCGATTAATTGCGTGAATCTATCATTTTCTGTATCTGGCGGATTAACACTTCCTTTGGTGGCAACTCGGTCAGATATTGCGCTACCTTGATACCTGAAGCATCAAGTTGAAGAAGTTCAATCTGTTCGTTGCTACCTTCAGTACACAAAATAAGACCGAGTGGAGTTTTCTCTCCCGGTTGCATTTCGTAACGTTCAAGCCAACGGAGATATAGTTCCATCTGTCCTTTATATTGAGCCTTGAATCGACCAAGTTTGAGGTCAAGAGCTATCAGCCGGTGCAGTTTCCGGTGAAAGAAAAGCAGGTCAAGGTGAAAGTCCTCCCCATCGATGATCATTCTCTTTTGCCTTGCAACAAAGGTAAAACCATCACCAAGTTCAAGAAGGAATTGCTCAATGTGTGAGATCAGAGCATCTTCAAGCGATTCTTCGCTATAAGAACCTTTAAGGCCGGCGAACTCAAGAAAGTATGGGCTTTTGAAAACCAGGTCAGGTGATAACTTACGTTCGTTTCGTAGGGAGGCAAGTTCTGTACGAATCAACTCTTCGGGTTTGTTGCTGAGTGCGGTTCGCTCAAATAACATACCATCAATCTTTGCCCGTAAGATTCTTTTTGTCCATCTCTCCTCTGCGGCCATAGTCAAGTAAAATTCCCTTTGAATTTCATCTTTGAGCGGCATAACCTCCACGAAATGAGACCATGACAATTGTGTCGCCAGTGGTGACACAATCTCAAGATTTGGGAAAGTAGCGGCAAATTGCATCATGCGGCGCAGACTTTTTTCATCATAGCCCTTGCCAAATTCCTCCTTCAATTGTCGCGCCAGTGTCGCGACAATTTGTTTGCCGTACTCAGCACGCTGGTTTTCAAGAACTTCTCGGTTGATGCGCTCGCCGATATGCCAATAAAGCATTGTGATTCCTGCGTTGGCAACGGTTGCGACTCTCTGTTTGGCATTAACTATCAAATGCTTGATGTCGGCAGCAAGGTTATTATCTGGAATTATATTTTGGATTGATATTTCCATGTTATTTGGCTAAGGCTTCGCGGACGATTTCGCGGTCGTCGAAATGATGCCGCTCTGATCCGATGATCTGATATGTCTCGTGGCCTTTGCCGGCTATGAGCACGACATCGCCAGGGCGGGCAGCGGCTATGGCGTGGCGGATGGCCTCGGCGCGGTCGAGTATGGTGACAACCTCGGCGGAGGTGTCAGCGGGGATGCCTGCGCGCATCTCGGCGGCAATCACGGCCGGATCCTCGGAGCGGGGATTGTCGGAGGTGAGCACCACCAGACGTGAGCGTCGGGCGGCTTCGGCAGCCATCAGGGGGCGTTTGCCTTTGTCTCGGTCGCCTCCGGCACCGGTGACGGTGATGATGGAGCCTGTGCAAGCCTGCGATAGTGCGCTGAGGATGTTGGCGAGGGCATCGGGCGTGTGGGCGTAGTCTACGACGGCAGTCACTCCCCCACCCTGGAATGTCTGGCATCGTCCGGCCACAGGGGTGAGGCGGCTCAGGGCGCGGAGCACCTCGTCGCGGTCCCAACCGGCAAGGAGCGATGCGCCGTATACGGCCAGCAGATTGTAAGCGTTGAAGTCGCCGGTGAACTGTGTCTCCACCTCTGTGCCGTCAAATGATATGAGCATGCCACCCAGACGGTGCTCGAGTATGCGGGCATGGAAATCGGCGTGGCTGTGCAGGGCGTATGTTAACCGGCGCGCATGGCAGTTCTGTAGCATCACCTCGCCGTTGCGGTCGTCGGCGTTGACCAGGGCGAACGCCTTTGGCGCGAGGCTGTCGAAGAAGCTCTTCTTGGCGCGGATGTAATTGTCGACGGTCTTATGATAGTCAAGGTGGTCGCGGGTGAGATTGGTGAATATCGCGCCGTTGAATTCAAGTCCGGCGATGCGGTGCTGGTGTGCGGCGTGGGAGCTGACCTCCATGGCGCAGAATGTGCATCCGGCATCGACCATACGCCGCATCAGAGCGTGGATGGTGATGGCATCTGGAGTGGTGTGGGTGGCTTCGACGGATGTGTCGTCGATGCGGTTGACCACGGTTGACAGCAGCCCGGCTTTCTCGCCCATGAGGCGGGCCATGTCGTAGAGCAGCGTGGCGATGGTGGTCTTGCCGTTGGTGCCGGTCACGCCCACCAGCGTGAGGCTGTGCGAGGGGTATCCGTACCAGCACGCGGATATATGTCCGAGGGCTACCGCCGAATCCGGCACGGTGATCCATGCTACATCAGCATCGGGATCGGTTGGCATTGTCTCGCACACAATTGCGGTGGCTCCCGCGGCCAGGGCCTTGGGGATGAATGTGTGGCCGTCGACGCTGACTCCGCGTTCGGCCACGAACAGCCATCCGGGTTTTACCTGCCGGGAGTCGGCTGTGATTCCCAGGATTTCGCGCTGGTCTGCCGGATGCAGGCTGTGGGCATCGGGTATTGCGGCATATATTTTGTTGAGCTGCATTATTTTGTTGTAAAATTTACGGTTACTTTTTTGCCTTGCGCCAGGGCAGTCTTAGGCGCGGGATTCTGGCTGAAAGCGTAGCCTGAGCCATGTACCTCGGCCTGATATCCGGCCTGTTCGATGCGGGCGAGTGCGTCGCGGATACTCAGACCGGTGACATCAGGCACGTGACCGGCCTGGGCTGTCTGCGGCAGTTTGAAGTGCTTTGATTTCTCCGAGCCGATGACATTGCGTGCGTTGGCTACCGTGGCCACATCGTTGGCGTAGACGGTGGGGAGTGTGCCGGGGGTGGGATCGTCCTGGTAGCGGGAGTGGTTGTCGAGCAGTCCGCGTGAATACATCTTCATGGCTATGTTCTTCACCACGCGGCCGGAGGTGGTGGCAGCGCCGCGGTACGCGGGCGAAGGGTTGGATATGAGCACCATGCATGTGTATTTGGGGTTTTCGTAAGGGAAAAATCCGCAGAAGGCCAGCCGGTAGGCGTTGGGGCGGTAGCCGCCCACGACGGGTTTGCCGGTCTTGGTCCTGGAAGTGTCACGCTTGCCTTCGTAGGCTATGCGGCATGTGCCGGTCTTGCCGGCTATGTGCACTGTGTCGTTGCGCAGGCTCTTTGCAGTGCCCCCTTCGCCGTAGACCACGCTGTAGAGCATCTCGCGCAGGATGCGTGCGTTGCGTCGGGAGCAGATGCTGTCGCGCACGTACGACACTTTGTTCTCTGTCACTGTGCCGTCGGGAGCGATACGCTCCATCACTATGCGAGGGCGCACGAATTTTCCGTCGTTGGCTATGGCGTTGTAAACGGCGCAGGTATACAGGGGCGGTATCATGGTGGAGTAGCCGTAGGCCATGCGGGAGAGTGATACGCGGCCACCGGCCTTGATATGGAGCGTGGGGAAGTATGGCGGACGCTCCTTGTGCATGCCGGTGCCGAACCGGTCGAAGAAACCGAGGTCGCGCAGACGCTGGCGGAAGCCGTTGAGATTGTTCTCGAAGTGCGGCGCTATGAGTTTGGTCATGCCGATGTTGGATGAATATTCGATGAATCGGCTGATGGGGAGCGATGCGGGCGAGTGCGTGTCGTGTATCGGAGAGCCGCCGGCGTAGGCGTATGAATGTCCGATGGCGTACTGCTTCTCCAGGGGGAAGGCGAAGCCGTCCTCCAGAGCCACGATCATGGATATGGGTTTCATCACTGATCCGGGCTCGTAGGCCTCCACGGCGTAGTTCATGGCCTCGGCGATGTTGCCTATGGAGTCGCGGTCGAGGTTGGATATGGCCTTGATGTCGCCGGTCTCCACCTCCATGAGCAGACAGGTGGCCCAGTCGGCCTGTGTGAGCTTGAGCATGGCCTGTAGCTCGTTCTCCACTATGTCCTGCATATTCACGTTGATGGTGGTCTTGACGGTGTATCCGTCCACGGCAGGCTCGTCGACCCATGCGCCTACGCGCTGTGTGAGCTGTACGGTCTTGGCTGTTCCGTCGCGGCCATAGAGCAGGGAATCGAGTGCGTATTCCAGTCCGGAGAATCCGTGGAGCACGTCGGTGGAGTCACGTCGGCGGCGTGCTCCTGAGAATTTCGGCACCTGCACATAGTTGCACCGGCCGATGCCTCGGCTTGCCATCTCTCCATAGGGCATCACGCGTGATTCGTGGGATGTGTAGTAAAGGCCGTGGGTGTATTTCTTCCTGTAATCGCGGAAGAAAGGGAAATTGCGTATGCGCACATAGTCGGCGTAAGTGGCATTCTTGAGTATCAGGTGGTTGGTCTTGCGCTTGGCCTTTGGGACATCCTTGTGCATAGGCCGGGCCAGATAGTCGCGCCACGCCTCCTTGTCGCGCACAGGGTAGTAGCATGCCAGGGAGTCGCAGATACTGTCGAGACGCACCACGAAAGCAGTGTCGCGCTTTGCCATGGTGCGGTAGTCGATGTAGATGTTGTAGAGAGTGAGGTTGGTGGCGAGCACGGTGCCGTTGTCGGCCAGAATCTCTCCGCGCTTTGGCTGCACGAAGTACACGCGTGTGAGCAGCGAATCAGCTTTCGCATTCCATTTGTCGGCGTGGATTACGGTGGTGCTCAATGCATTGTATACGATCAGTATGGCCAGTACGGAGATGAACATTGATACCAGGCCATAGCGCCAGATGATGTGAGTGCGTTTATTCTTCATCGTAGGAGAGTATGTATGGTGGTTGGTTCTGTACCCTGAGGTCAAGGTGCATGGAGTCGATCAGATGCTGCATCATGGATTCGCGTGTGCGGCTCATGTATGTGCTGCGTTCGCGTATGCTCTCGGAGCGCACGATGGCCAGCTCGTCCTGTTGGCGTTTTATTGTCTCCATGCGGGTCTGGCACTCGTATTTGAGTGTGATGTATGATATCAGGAGAGCCATGATCATGAAGATGGCGAACTTGTGGCGGGCGAACACGCGGCTGCTGATGATGTCGCCGAACAGGAGCTTGAGCGACCATGTGCCTACGCTGCCTGGCTTGTGCTGAGATTTATCTTGGACTTTTCCCATGTTGCGTTATATTTTTTCTGCTATCCTGAGTTTTGCGCTGCGGCTGCGTGGGTTCGCTTCTATTTCGGCAGCATCGGGAGTGATAGGCTTTGAGGTGAGCAGCCGCAGGGGAGCGGTGCTTTTGCCGAAGAAGTCGCGGCTGTCGGTGCCTTCGAAATTGCCTGTCTTCATGAAATTTTTCACCAGCCTGTCCTCCAAGGAGTGATATGTGATTATGGCCAGGCGTCCGCCCGGGGCGAGCATGTGGAGTGCCTGTGTGAGCATGCTTCGCAGGGCAGTGAGCTCGCCGTTCACCTCTATGCGCAGTGCCTGGAATACCTGTGCCAGCTCTTTCTTTTCCTGGCGGGGATTGATCATAGGGCGGATTACTGCCAGCAGCTGTTCGATCGTGGTGATTTCCTCTTGGGCGCGAGCCTTCACGATTGCTGCTGCCATGCGGCGGCTCTGGCGCAGTTCGCCGTACAGATACAGCATGTCGGCTATCTGCTCCTCGCTCATCGAGGCCAGGACTGAGGCTGCGGTGCGGTGGCTCTGGCGATTCATGCGCATGTCCAGGGGGCCGCTGAAGCGGAATGAGAAGCCGCGGTCGGCATCGTCGAAATGATGGAACGACACGCCCAGGTCGCCCAGCAGTCCGTCGACCTGCCCTTTCTCCACTCCGTAATATCTGAGAAAATTCTCAAGGAAGCGGAAATTGCCATGTACGATTGTAAACCGGCGGTCGTCTTTCGGTGCGCGCTCCACCGCATCGGTATCCTGATCGAATGAGTACAGATGCCCTTTATCGCCAAGCAGCGAGAGTATTGCTCCGGAGTGTCCGCCTCCGCCGTAAGTCACGTCCACGTATGTGCCGCCGGGCTTAATGTCAAGCCCGTCTATCACTTGCGGCAGTAGTGCTGGCACATGATACACATCGGTCATTATGATAAACCTTTAAGTTGTTGAAAGATATTTGAATACCGTGATATTTCCAGGTGCGCTGATGCCTGGATTTCAATGGCTCAAAATTAGTGAAAAACAAAATTATTTACAAATGGAAACACTTTTTTTTGAAAAAAGTTATCTACATTTTGGTAAATATCACGCAGTCAGATGTATATCTGTTTTTCATTTGTAAACGAATCGCCGTTTTTCTGATTTAAAATATACTAAAAAACCGAAAGGGAGTATAAAAAACGACTGCCTGAGCCGTTGCGGCAAAAATAATTTACTATTTTTGTGAGGCTCATTTGTTAGAAAGAGAAAGCGCGAATACAGATGATTGGCACGACCTACATACTGTGGCTCCTTGTCGGGGCGGGATTGTTTGCCGGAATATCGGTGATGCACGCCTACCGTTCGCGATGGGATTCAGTGATGTGGGCCTATGTTGCTCTCTGGATTGTCAAAGCCGGGGGTGCACCAATATCAATGGGGCAACTCATATTCTGGGGCGCGGCCTCTGCGATTGCCATATGCATAATGGTGCTTCTGCCTAATGTGGTGCGCAAATCAGATTTAGGAGTGCGCTTCATCGTCACCGGTGCTCTGGCCGGAGTGGCTATAGGGGTATTGGCCAATACCATGGCCGCTATTATAGCCGGGGCTGCGCTCGGTGTCATCTTCGGCGGAGTGGCAGCCAGCCGCACCCGGGTGGGGCGTGTGCTTGATTTTCCGACAAAGCGCTTTTTCAACTATCTGTGTGCCAAAGGGCTTCCCATGGTGGTAGCCATGTCTATGATTGGCATTCTTGCTTCATTTCTTATTCCGTAAAAACCTTGGTATGGAAACTTTAAAAAAAATCCTCATAGCAGTTTTGTGCGCAATCGCCGCGATATCCGCAGCAGAGGCGCGCAAAGCCACACGTCCCGAAGTCATAAGGCCTGATCTGGAGAAAATAAAGTCAGAGACCACCGACGAGACATCAAAATACTACTACCCGAAACTGCTGGAGATGTTCATGGCCAACGATACTGTGATGACCGATGATGATTTCCGCTATTTCTACTACGGCACACTCTTCCAGGAAGACTACGACCCCTATCGAAAGACGTATGATGAGGAGGAATACAAGCGCATCGAGCCGCTGTATTACAAAAGCGACCATACGCGGGCCGAGAAGGACATGATGCAGAAATACGCGCAGGCGGCCATAGAGAACAACCCCATTGACCTGCTTCAGCTCAAGAACCTGATATACGTCTACGAAAAAAAAGGAAAGGTGAATCTGGCCAAGATATGGAAGAACAAGCTCAATCACCTGCTCCTCACCATAGCCTCGTCGGGTAATGGCCTGGATGCCGACAATGCCTGGATGGTAGTGTTCCCGCGACATGAGTATGATTTTCTCAATTTGGTGGGAATCACAGCTTTGTCGCAGGAATTCGTGCCGCCGTATTATGAAAAGCTCGGCGTGAGCCGCAAGACCGACAAAGACCCCGAGGCATACTTTTTTGACATCAAGGCCATCCTTGAGCAATATTACCTGAAGCACCCTTCCGAGCTTTGATGCCACTGCGGATGCTGTTGATTTCCGGTAGCTGCCGGGAAATGGTGCATTTATTCGGGTAATGTTGGGGGATATTGGGCAAATTTTCTTAAATTTGCACCTAATTATAAAAGAGCCTGTCTATGAACGAAGCCGCCTTAAGTCAACTCTATCTGAAGGATACCACATTTCAGGATCTGATGCAGAGCCGTATATTCAACGTACTGCTCATCGCATCGCCCTATGACGCGTTCATGATGGAAGAGGATGGCCGTGTGGACGAACAGCTTTATTTCGAATACGTATCGCTCAACCTCAGTTCGCCGCCGCGAGTGTCCCGTGTGGCGCATGTGTCTGAGGCGTTGGAGATTATGTCGCGCATCAATTTTGACCTTGTCATAGCGATGCCCGGCGTGGATATCTCCGAGACATTCGACGGCGCGGCTGCCATCAAGGACGCGCATCCGGATGTGCCCATAATTGTGCTCACCCCATTCTCACGCGAGGTGTCACGCCGTCTGGCCAACGAGGATTTCAGCAATATCGACTATGTTTTCTCATGGCTCGGCAACGTCGACCTGCTCCTCGCCATAATTAAGCTGCTTGAAGACCGCCGCAATGCCGAGAAGGATGTGCTTGAGGTGGGCGTGCAGATGATAATGCTCGTGGAGGATTCCATCCGCTTCTATTCATCTGTGCTTCCGCATCTGTATAAATTCCTGCTCAATCAGTCCAGGGTATTCTCCACCGAGGCCCTGAACGAACACGAACAGATGCTGCGCATGCGCGGACGCCCAAAAGTCGTGCTGGCCAGAAACTATGAGGAAGCCGTGCGGCTCTACGAAAAATATGGGCGCAACATGCTCGGCGTGATCAGCGACGTGTCCTTCAACCGCGAGGGGGCGAAGGATCGCGAGGCCGGCCTGAAGCTGGCCCGCTGGCTCCGCGGCCGCGACCCGTATCTGCCGATAATCATCGAGTCGTCGGAGCCTGATAATGCCCGGCGTGTCCAGGAATTCTCCGGCGTGTTCCTTGATAAAAACTCAAAAAAGCTCCCCGTGGACCTGGGAGAGGCCATCACCGACAATTTCGGCTTCGGCGACTTTATAATCCGAAATCCGGCCACACAGCAGGAGATAATGCGCATAGCCACACTCAAGGAGCTCCAGCAGAATATCTTCAACATCCCGGCGGAGTCGCTCTACTACCATGCCTCGCGCAACGACATATCCCGGTGGCTATACTCGCGCGCCATGTTCCCCATAGCCGAGGTGATGAAAGGCCACCGCTATCACGATATCGGTGAGACACCCGCTGTGAGGCAGCTCGTGTTCGACCTCATCGTGAAATACCGCAAGATGAAAAACCGGGGCGTGGTGGCAGTGTTCCAGAAAGACCGCTTCGACTACTACTCCAATTTTGCCCGCATAGGCCAGGGGTCGCTCGGAGGCAAAGGCCGCGGCCTGGCTTTCGTCGATTCCATAATCAAGAAAAACCCAATCTGTGACAATCTTGACGGTGTGGCCATCAGCATACCGCGCACAGTGGTGATATGCACCGACATCTTCGACGAGTTCATGGCTCAGAACAAGCTCTATCCCATAGCCCTGAGCAATGCACCCGACCAGGAGATACTACAGGCATTCCTGCAGGCCCGCCTTCCCGAACGCATCCGCGAGGATCTGCTCGCCCTCTACGAGGTGGTAGACCGTCCGTTGGCCATCCGCAGCTCCAGTCTGCTCGAAGACTCGCATTATCAGCCATTCGCCGGCATCTACTCCACGTACATGATACCCCATGCGTCGTCGGCACAGGAGATGCTCCGCCTTATGACCGACGCCATAAAGGGAGTATATGCGTCAGTGTTCTATGCCGCATCCAAGGCATACATGACCGCCACATCCAATGTGATCGACCAGGAAAAGATGGCCATCATAATTCAGGAAGTGGTAGGAGAGGACAGGCAGGGATACTATTTCCCGTCGTTCTCCGGCGTGGGACGATCGCTCAACTACTACCCCATCAACGACGAACGCGCCGAGGACGGAGTGGTGCAGGTGGCTGTCGGGCTTGGCAAATACATCGTGGACGGAGGCCAGAGCCTCCGATTCTCTCCAAAGCATCCCGCCAATGTGCTCCAGACTTCGCAGCTCGAGCTGGCGCTGCGCGACACCCAGACACGTCTCAACGCCCTGGAGCAGAATTCCGATCCCGGAGACTTCTCCGTAGACGACGGTTTCAACATCGTGCGCCTGCCGGTGCAGAAATTTGCGGGAACAGGACATCTGCGCTACATGGTGTCCACATACGACCCCATGGACCAGATGATAAAGGATTACGAGGATGGTCAGTGGCGCCGCGTGGTCACATTCACCAATGTCTTGCGCGACGGAGCGTTCCCTCTGGCCGAGGCCGCCGATTTCATGCTCACCAAAGGACAACAGGAGATGCGTCGCCCCGTGGAGATCGAATTTGCCGGCAATATATTCGACAAGCCCAACGCACAGGGTATGCGAGGCCATATCTACTGGCTCCAGATACGCCCGATAATTGATAAAAAGGATATGGTGGACGACGACATAATCGATGTCCCCGACACCGATACAATACTCAAGAGCCACACCGCCCTGGGGCACGGCAACATCGAAAACGTGGACACTGTGGTCTACGTGCGCCCTGAATCATTCAACTCGCAGAACAATGTCAGCGTGGCCGAGGAGATCTCCGCCCTCAACCGCCGCTTCGTCAGCGAAGAGCGCGCCTATGTCCTGATCGGTCCCGGACGGTGGGGATCATCAGACTCGGCTCTCGGTATCCCCGTCAAATGGCCCGACATATCGGCGGCGCGTCTCATCGTGGAGTCATCGCTGAGCAATTACCGCATAGAGCCGAGCCAGGGCACCCATTTCTTCCAGAATCTGACCTCGTTCGGTGTAGCATATTTCACAATAAATCCCTCGATTGGCGACGGGGTGTGCGATCTCGACTACCTCAACTCCCTTCCCGCCGTGCTTGAGACCGAAAGGCTGCGCGTGGTGCGTTTCCCCGCGCCGCTTCGCATTGCCGTCAACGGCAAGCGCGGACAGGGCATAGTGCTCAAGCCCGATGTCCTTCCCTCAAGCCCTTAAAGTCCTTAATGACATTAATGTCTTTAAAGACCTTAAAGACCTTAATGACCTTACCCCCCCAGTTATTAATACTTATAAATGCTTGCAAATGTCTTCTTTCCTGAAAAAAATATTCGGTATCGGCACCGATGACGACGAGGATATATTCGTCGACGATCCCAGCCCTGCGCAACCGGAATCAGTAAAGCCGTCGCCTCAGCAGACGGCCGTCCCACAGATTGCCGCGCCGCAAGCCGCGCCGGAGGATGTGGCAGCAGCCATCTTCGACAAGGTGTTAGCCGTGGTCAACGCATCGCTCCCGGATTTCCTGGCATCCACGGTCGACACCGACAAGCAGCGGAAATACCTATACGACGCGCTTGATGCCGACACCCGAGCATACCTGGCCGGCCTTGAGGCAAAGGCCAACGCCGCTTGCGAAGCCCGTTGGGCCGCGCAGAGCGAAAAACTGGTAGTGGAGATGGAGCAGATGCGCCAGCGTGCCAAAGATCTCGAGAGCAAGCGCTCTGAGCTTAAAGAGCGTCAGCTCAGCGCCGACAGGCAGAAACGCGCCCTCTCTGAGCGTGTCCACGATCTGGAAGCGCAGATACTCAAATCAGAGGCCGACCGCGAACAGCTTGAGCTTGAAAACAAAAGCCTCATAAACAAAGCCAAGGTCGTGAATGTTTATGAGAAGGAAATTGAAGAATTGCAACATACAATCGCGGCCATCCGTGCTGGCCAGCCTCAGCCCGACCCTGCCCTGATGGCGGAGAAAGATGCCGCTATTGCGGAAAAAGATGCCCTGATCGAGCAGATACGGCAGGAGATCGCTCAGAAAGAAGCCTCACTGGCCGGAAAAGATGAAACTATCGCAGGCCTCGAGGACACAATCACCCGATGCCGCGATGAAATAGCGTCGCTCTCAGAAAAAGTAGGACAATTGCAGGCTGATGTCGATTCCGCCGCCGATTCAGAGCAGTTACGCACTATCACAGAGCAGCTTGAGCGCTTCACAGAGGTGCGCGCGATGCTTGATGCAAAAATCGCCCGACTCACCGGTGCTCTGGCCGAGTCCAAAAAGGAAGCGGAGACACTCAGAGCCACCGTTAAGAACAACCTCATGCAGCATGCTCGTCAGGAAAAGGCTCTGCGCCAGGAAATAGACGCGCTAAAGGCCGGTCTTGCCACAGCCGACACCGTGAAAAAACAGCGCCGCCGTGTTGTGGCTGACACATCCGATGTACAGGATGTGATTTCCGATACCGATTGGCTGGTGTCCATCCCTCCGAAAGGATCATCGATGCGCGCGTCGGAGACTTCGGATGCGGAATTCGGTTATCAGGCGCCCCCAAAAAAGCCCAAGCCTCCGCACAACGACGCACAGCTCAACCTATTCGACTGATTCTCCAACCGATAGAATTATATGAAAACAAAAATATTGCTCATAGCTGCATCACTCGCAGCAATATGCGCTCAAGCGCAAAAATCGCAGGTGGCCACTGAGATCGCACCATATGTGTATCCTCTGAACTCGCCGGCCGCACCACCGAGTTTCACCTACGCCACAGATGCCGGTGGCGGATACTTCCTGCTCTCCGACGACGGGCGCACCATCGACCGGTATGATATACGCACAGGCAACAAGATTGAGACCATATTCGATGTAAATACCACCCGCGAGGCCTCGCTTCCGGCCATCGAAGGCTTCCAGTTCAGCCCCGACGGATCCAAGATACTCGTATATACCGACAAGGAGCCTCTCTACCGGCGCTCCTTCACGGCCCGATATTACGTGTATGAGATACGTTCGCGCATACTCATGCCGTTGTCTGAGAAGTCAACGCGTCAGCAGGCTCCGGTGATCTCGCCCGACGGACGCATGGTGGCTTTCGTATCCGGCAATAATATCCATATACGCAAGCTCGATTACCGCTCTGAGGTGGATGTCACCACCGACGGTGCCTCAGGAATGGTGATCAACGGTGTGCCCGACTGGGTCTACGAAGAGGAATTCACCACATCGGTGTCCATGGCATGGGCGCCCGACAATCTCACCCTCTGCTACCTCAAATACAACGAGAGCAGCGTGCCCACATATACCCTGCCACTTTACCAAGGCACATGCCAGCCCATGGATCAGTATGCCCTCTACCCCGGCACTTACAGCTATAAATACCCAGTGGCCGGTGAGAAGAACTCGATCGTCTCAGTGCACAGCTACGATGTGGAGACACGCAAGACCAAGGACATCACTCTGCCCGACAGCAAGATTGAATACATCACCGGAATAGCATACGCCGGATCGCCCGACCGCCTGATGCTCCCTACCCTCAACCGCGACCAGAACCGTTTCGAGCTCTATTGCGCCAACCCCAAGTCCACCGTGGTGAAATCGGTATATACCGAGGAATCCCGCGCATGGATCGCTCCCGAGACCTACGAGACCCTCACTTATCAGGACGACGGCTTTGTGATCAACTCCACACGCTCGGGATATGCCGCCCTGTATCTGTATTCATATGCCGGGGCGCAGGTCCGCCAGCTCGCAGGCGGCGATTTTGATGTCACAGCATACTATGGCACCGATGCCCGAGGCAACGTCTACTATCAGGCGGCCTCCCCCACCCCGATGGACCGCACCGTCTACCGTGTGGACCGCAAAGGCATCGTCTCGCCCGTCTCAGCCACTTCCGGCACCACCGACGCCCGTTTCTCGCCCGACATGGCCTATGCCATGGTGCAGTACAGCAATGCCGACACCCCTCCGGTATACACCATCAGCACTCCGGACGGCAAGCAGGTGCGCGTGCTTGAAGACAATGCCGAATATGCTGCCAAGGTGCCTTCACACCTCAAGAAAGAATTCTTCACAATGGAATCAGAAGGGTACACCCTCAACGGATATATACTCCACAATCCGCTCATATCGGCCAAGCAGCCTGTGATAATGGACCAATACAGCGGCCCAGGCTCCCAGCAGGTGCTCAACCGGTGGAAGATGGACTGGCAGTACTATGCCGCGGAGAAAGGCTATGTGGTGGTGTGTGTCGATGGCCGTGGCACAGGTGGCCGTGGACGCGAATTCTCCGACATCGTGTACAAGCGCCTGGGATATTATGAGACCATCGACCAGATCAATGCCGCACGATATGCCGCTTCGCTTCCTTATGCCGACAGCTCACGCATAGGCATCTGCGGATGGAGCTACGGCGGCTACGAGACGCTTATGGCAGCCTCTCAGCCTGGCAATCCGTTTGCGGCAGCCGTGGCCATCGCTCCTGTCACCGACTGGCGTTTCTACGACACGGTATATGCCGAGCGATACATGCTCACCCCTCAGCAGAATGAGGACGGCTACCGTTCCTCCGCCCCCATCACCCGCGCCGGTGCCCTCTCATGCCCCTTGTTGCTGATGTATGGCACAGCCGACGATAACGTGCATCCTGCCAATACTCTGCAATATGTCTCTGTGTTGCAGTCCAAAGGAATACTCTGCGACATGCTCGCCTTCCCTAACATGAACCACAGCATATATGGCTGCAATTCCCGTGCGATGGTATACGCCCGCATGGTATCATTCTTTAACCAACATCTCAAATCCGGCCGCTGATATCGCGGCCAGGGACATGTGATACGTTATGTCGAATAAATTCAATTACACTACCACTCTCGCCACCATACGCCGTATCTGGAACACAAGTTTCGGTGTAGTCACCGCTTTCATTCTGCTGGGGCTGTGGGTCCCTCCTGTGTGGATGCCAATTGTGGGAGCCGCCCTTGTATTCATTCTCATACGTGTGCGGGTGGCATATCTGACCTATGCGCCCATCGGCTGTTCACTGCTCATACGCTATGCGGTGCAGACCATTGTGTGGTCATCGCTGATCATGCTCTCGATAAATATACTCAACACACATTGGGTCGAGAATGTGTTCGTGGATCAGGAGACATACAATCTCTCCATCCCGTTCATCCCGTCGCTCATAGTATATCCTGTCCTTACGGTTGTGCTTGCGGTGGGTTTCCTCCGCATGGGCAAGAGCGGATACTGCCGCAGATGCATTGAGCGTGCCGGTATGTCGTTTCTCGATGGTGTTCACCGCAATATACACCAGAATGAAGCCCGCTTCCAGATGAAATTCCTCCTCGCGATCGCGATATTCATGAGCCTGCTGTCCTGGGGATATTATATGGTGTTCTACATCAATGTCAACCTCAACGAAGGCGATGTGCTGTATTACTTCATCGTACCCGTGGCCATATATCTGCTGTCGGCGGGCTATATGATATCAAGATATGGCAACATGCTCTTCGAGTTCTCCTCCGGTGTGGAATCCGGTGCCTTGAAGCCGCAGTCCGAGATCCGGTTTCTGGTGGTCAGGGCCGACCGTATGCTTCTGGCGGAAGTCCCGCTTCCGGGATATTCAGGACACCCCCTGTGGGATACACCCGCATCCGCCGCTATCCCATCTGCCGAGACAGTCACCGACGAGAACATGCGTCAGGTCTTCACGCAGATCTCAGGCACCGATCGCTTCTCTCTGAGGCGTCTTTTTATCACGGCCAAGATGAGCCTCACTCCTACATATCACTTTGCCGCTTTCGTGGATTCTCCTGATACGGAATTGCCCGGGCTGTCTGGCACATGGCTTGACCTGTATTCCATCGAGGTGCTCATGAAATCGGGATGCGTGTCGCGTTCATTGGCATTCGAGATACACCGGATATATACCGTGACAATGGCCTGGAAGACATACGACCGTGATGGCAGGCGCCTGTATCCTATCAAGAATTACCGCCCCACCTTCCGCCTGTCTGATTTCCATTCCTGGGATGTGGACTACGACGACAACCATTGGCTGGATGTGGCCAACAACAATCAGGACCGCCTCTTCTACCGCCTGCGCCGCCTCTATCGCCGCTTCATATCGGGCCGACACCCCTCAGAGACATAATTCATTTCGCATTCAAAATTCAAAATTCCAGGACCGCCTCTTCTACCGCCAGCGCCGCCTCTATCGCCGCTTCATATCGGGCCGACACCCCTCAGAGACATAATTCATTTCGCATTCAAAATTCAGAATTTAAAATTAAATATGAGCCTATCCAAATCATTTCTTGCATCGCTGATATTCCTCTTTGTCACACTCGTAGCCTGTTCCAGCAGCAATGATGTGGAGCCGGCTGATTCTATCATCGTTTCGGCCGGGCTGCTCAAGGATGGCATAAACCTGTCAGCCGATCATCAGTCTCATTCTTTCACCGTCTCGGCTATCAGTGGGCTGCAGGTTTCATCATCCGCTTCCTGGTGCCGTCCTGTGGCAGAGCTTGAGCAGCTGCATGTGATGCGCAGCGGCTCGGTATACTCTGTTGAGGTGACTGTGGATGAGAATACGTCCGCTGCCGAACGTTCGGCGGTGGTCTCGCTTGTCTCAGGCAAGGTTACACGCTCGGTGCGCGTCATACAGGCCGCTGCCGCAGCTGAGCCTGACCCCACTCCCACCCCATCTCCCTCTGAATATATATCCTCGGCAAGCGTGCTTGGGCTTGGATGGAATCTCGGCAATCATTTCGATGCCTACGTCAACGGTGTGTCCTCTGAGACAGGCTGGGGCAACTCCAAGGCCACACAGGCCACTATGGATGCTGTTAAGGCTGCCGGATTCACCACAGTGCGCATCCCGGTGACATGGCTCGGACATGTTGGCGACGCCCCGGATTATACAATCGACCCTGAATGGCTTCACCGTGTCGGAGAAGTGGTCGGTTACGCCCGGAATGCCGGTCTGAAGGCCATAATAAACATCCATCACGACGGTGCCGATGGCGCTCACTGGTTGAATCCGAAGGCCTGCGCCGACGATGCCCGCGTAAATACCGCCACAAAGGCCCGGATTGCAGCCATATGGCGTCAGATTGCCAGTTATTTCGCCGATGAGGGCGACTACCTCATGTTTGAGTCGTTCAACGAGATCCACGACGGAAAATGGGGCGGCGGCGACAACGTGGCAGAACAAAGCCGTATTCTGAATCAATGGAACCAGACTTTCGTCGACGCTGTAAGGTCGGTTGGTGGACACAATTCCGACCGTTGGCTCGGCATTCCCGGTTATTGCACCAACATCGGCCACACAATAAAATATATGGTAATGCCGGTGGATCATGCCGACTATCGTATCATGGTTTCAGTGCATGACTATACACCTTATCAGTTCACCCTTGAGGCCACCCGTCATGAATGGGGACACACTTCAGTCGACACCGACGGAAGTTGGGATGAAGTCTATTTCAGGGTTTTTGCAGATAAAGTCAAAAGCAATTTTTTAGATAAGGGCATTCCTGTATATGTAGGCGAGTTTGGCTGCGGCCATCACGCTGAGCAAAAAGCGGAAAAATATCGCGCATACTATCTCGAATATGTCACAAAGACATTCCACGACTGCGGTCTGGCTGCTATAGTCTGGGACAACGGCGCCACAGGTGCCGGCAAGGAATGTCACGGATATTTCGACCATGGCACAGGCGAGTACATCAACAATGCCGCCGAAATGGTCGCAGCCATGGTGCGCGGCTACTCCGACACCCCCGGTTACACCCTCCAATCCGTCTACGACCGCGCCCCCCGCTGATCCTTCCTCCACTGGCATGCACCCGCCGCCTGCGCGTCCTGTGCAGGGGCGAGATACATCGCCTCCCCATCAATCATAACATGATACCATAATATATAATGTAAATATATGAATACCAGCAAATTACCCCCCCCCAAAAAAAATCTCCATCCCAAATCAGAATAGTATCGCAGCGTAATTCCTCGATAGAATTGCTGAGAATAGTGGCAATGATACTGGTGCTTTTTGTGCATTATTTCCCGCATCGGCTACAGCAAACTCCGGTTACAATACACGAAGCACCACTTGAAACCATCTTCAATCTTGAATTGCATAGTATATGTGTGGTGTGTGTCAATGTTTTCGTGATCGTGTCAGGTTATTTCGGCATCCGACGGCGTCGAAAATCCATAGTACGTTTGGTATCAGATATTTGGTTTTGGTTGTTGCTGGCTTTGGCTGTTTATATATCCGTGTTTGATCATCAAATGTCGGTGGCTGAGATTGGTCTTAGTCTGCTCCATTCCTGGTGTGCATGGTTTATTGTCGGTTATTTAGGTCTGTACATTCTGTCGCCGGTGCTGAATGCATTCATTGACCACGTTGGTCGGCAGATGTTGCTGAAGGTCACATTGGTGTTTTGGGGATTCGCTATTCTTTACGGTTATTTTATCTATGGCATAATGCACGCCCCGAGAGATTTCAACGAGGGGATGTCTATTTTGGCCATGTCAGGCTTATATCTGATAGGGGCATGTCTCCGGGGTGTCCGTTCAAAGTGGCTCGGTACCACAGCGTATGGCTCTTTATGGCGTTTCTTATTCCTTACGTGTATTATGACGGCTGGTGCTTCTGTGGCTCTGTTGATGGGGATTAAGGCAAGTCCTTATGGCTATCTTAATCCCATTGTATTGTGTGAATCGGTGCTTTTGTTCATGGTATTCCGTAACATGCGGCCTTCCTCATGGCCAGTTGTCAATTCTTTGGCAAAAGCAGCATTTTCCGTCTATATAGTCCATCAAGTTAGCGTTCTTACAACCCAGTATCATCAAGTGTGTTCATGGATTCAGGACAATTTCACCTATCCTTTGTTCCCTGCAATTGGTTTCATGGTTGCCGTATATATTGTTGTGTGGGTGATATATACTATTTGGTGTAAAATACGTCCATAATTGTGTGCTGAGACCATCTGTTGTCAGTATCTTTATCAAGATGCGCCGCAGCGCGGCGCTGGGGCAGTAGCCCCGGGTGAGCGAAGCGCTACCCGGGGTATGACGCGGGTCCGCCCACCAGGGTATTCCTGAAGACACAGCCACAGCCGCCCCATCCACTCCTGAGCCAAATTACATAGCTGTGGATGCCTTTGGCCGCACCACGCCCCTCTATATCCCCACAAAACAGGAAATCCCGCCCGGCACCTTCGCCCGTAATCTCCCCTTCGGCACGTAAAAAATGGCTGTAGGGACGCGATACATCGCGTCCGCACTGACGGTGTGAATAGCGCGCCGGAGGTGCGCTGAGCGAAATAGCCACGTGCGTAAGCGCGTGGTATGCATGGCCGTCTTCATCCAAAAGGTATTGGAGCGGAATGCAATGGAGCGGTCTGAAATTAGCACTTATTTGTCCGGAGCCAGGTAGTCAAGTACCCAGCGCGTCTGCGTTCCCTGGTTTTCCTTTTCCACTGTTATGGTCTCGGGATGCTCAAAGAAAAAATCGGGCAATTCGCCGGGAGCCACTGCAATAGCCTCGCCCGGGTTTATGATTCTGACATGGCTGTCGGGTGCCACAATTAGTCCCATTTTTGCAGCGTAATAATCGCCATAATAAGTGGAATACAGCATCATGGCACGGTCTGAGCGGTTTACAACGAAACGTGTGTCCTCGCGGCTTACACCATACTGCTCTATAAAGCTGTCGGGAAGAGTAAACAGTGCCACTTTATTGGAGTGTTCCTTGCCCGGGCCGCCCTCGGCGATATGAGCCACAGGCAGATAGTAGCCGAGCGACAGTAGCAGTCCTGCAAAGAAAAAGCCTCCCAGGCCCAGAGCCAGACAGCCGTAAGGCTTCCGTGGCTGCACGACCTTACAGATGATGCGTGTAAGAAATATCGCCAAGGCCATACTTACGGCAAATGTAAGCACAACGTAAAGATAATGAGGTATAATCATATTTCAGCGCTTTACTGTTACAGTCTCGTAGTAGGATTTGGTGAGACGGATGCCATAGCGGGCGGCTTCCTCGCGCAGATTGCGCATCTCGCGCTGGCAGTCACGCAGGGTGCGCAGCATGCCGGTGTAGGCATAGTAGCTGTCGCCCTCCGAATAGTCCGAACGGCGTTCGGTATGTCCGTCTTCATAGCGTATCTTGTACGTCACGGCCTCATAGATCTCCTTTGCCTGTTCGGCGAACTTGTCATAATGATACTGGTACTTCTCGGCCGTGAGGGGTGCGTTGTCCCTGCGGTCAGGCTTCGGACCGGGAGTTGGCGCAGGTGCGGGAGGCGTGGGCGATGGATTGCCGCCGTTGCTGCCCCGCTGCCCATAGTAGGTGGACTTGCCCGGTGCCATCGCCGAGCGGGTGTATACATATACTTTGTTGCCCACCAGCACATTCAGGCGAGAATAGTCACCTGTGAAACGGTAACGTCCCTGCCCCCAGTAAGTGCCCCCGGAGTATGTGGGATAGCCCTCGGTGTTGGGCATGAGTGTGCGCACACCGGTGTCGTTGCTGAATCCCTGGCTGTCGGAGTCGTAGCATTTGTTACCGTTTATGGTGACAAATATCGAGGACTGGTCGCCAGAGGATGTCTGCACCCCGTCGGTCATGACCTTGAGCAGCGTGAATCGCATCACATTCTCTGCGGCGCACGGCAGGCATATGGCCAGAAGGATTGAGCACAGAATTGGCCTGAGCGTTCTCATCAGTACATCTGTGGCTGAGGCTTGGAACTTACACGCTCGTAAATCCATGTTGTCCCTAACACAAAAGAGTTAAGCCGTCCCGTCTGGGTATCATACAGTATCTGTCCGAGTCCGGCCATGAAACTTCCAACCGGACTTTTTGCGCAATAAGTCGCGATAGACCCGTTCTGCTCCTTGAAATACATGATGTTGCCCGAGGTCTTGTATCCCTGTGCATCTGATTCATAGGCCCGGTTGCCGTCGAATGTGATGTATATATAGTTTTCCTTATTGTTTGTGGCGTGCTTCACACCGTTCTGCACATATCCGATGCAGTGGAAGCAGATGGTCTGTGACTTTGCGGCCAAGGGAAGCATTACAAAGATCAGTAATGCGATGATACTTGCAAATTTTTTAGTTTTCATGTCTTCAGGCGAATAGTTTGCTGCAAAGATACGGATAAGTGAGAGCAATGCCAAATTTATTTGAGCATTGCCGAACGTGAGTATCTAAGACCGCAGGTCAACTGTAATAAAAAAGCCGGAAACCTGTGCAGGAATCCGGCTAAATTTACTGGATACAGTGTATTATTTCACCTTGGTAGATTCAACTGGCAAGTGCAAAATTAGCGATTTGTTTGAAAAACTCGTG
>X363_Desmarests_Spiny_Pocket_Mouse__coassemble_305_pt1 | contig 34856 bp, 25 predicted proteins | sample X363_Desmarests_Spiny_Pocket_Mouse__metabat2_high_PE_013 | metagenome-assembled genome bin X363_Desmarests_Spiny_Pocket_Mouse
ACGGGGGTCAAATCTTCGCCGCCGCAAGGGGTCAAGCAGCAACGCCTTTTCCAGCCTTACCGTGAGGAAGGAACTGGCCACGGCTCCTGTGCTGCCTCCGGCTCCTCCGGTGCCACTTTACGGCCCTGGTCCTGTGCTTCCTCCTCCGGGTGGCCCTGTGTATAACGGCATGTATCCTTATTTCATGTACCCGCGCTATTATTATTGGCCGGGATATTATAATAACGCGCAGGTAATCACTGGGATATACCGCGAGGGTGTGCTTACGATGGATCTGGTGAATATAGCCACGAAGGTGCCTCTGTATTCGGCTTCAGTGGCAACGATCCTGGATAATGGCGACAGTCAGTTCCGTAATCTGTCGGGGATCGCGGAGGCTGTGAAGACGCTTTTCTCTAAATTCCCGGTGCCGTTGTTGCCTCAGTATAAATAATGTGGGACTGGGTGCAAAATTGTATATAAAAAACAGGCGGGCCGGATGGCTCGCCTGTTTTTATATATAGGGGGGAATCTGTTAGTTCTCGTAGATGGTGGTAGCGCGGTCAAGTGCCACGTATTTTTCGCCGAGGTCGCAGAGGTTGCCATTGTCAATGGTGGCATTGAGCTGTGACTGGGGAACACCAAAGCGGAGAAGCTGTTTCTCTACGCCGTTCACACGGTTTTTACGCAGACGGGTGTTGATCTGGTCGTTGCCGGTGTAGTTGTCGGCCCAGCCTGTAAGGGTGTATGTCTTGTCGGGGTTTGATTTCATTACCTCGGATACAGCCTTGAGGACGTTCACGTCCTTGCGGGTGAGCTTGTAGACGTTGATGGGGTAGTAGATGATAGCGAGGGGCTGACGCTCAACAACGGGCTGCGGAACGGGACGGTTGAGGCAGTCGCGGAGCTGTGCTTCGAGGTCGGCTATGCGTGCATCGGCAGCAGCGAGGCGGGCACGGAGGGCGTCGCAGTTCTCGGGCTCGGGGCAAACGGGCACGACGGGAGCGTTCCAATAGTTTTTGCCGAGGTTGACAGTCACTCCGAGGAATGCTGCGAGGTTGTGTGATGTGCGGTTCCAGCCGGCACCGAGATCATCGTGGTGGTTGTTTGTGATGGGAGTCCAACGGATGTCGAGCGAGAGGTCAACACGTTTGGAGATGCTGAAAGAGTTGATCAAACCGAGACGTGCGGCGAGGACGCGGTCGTGGGTGTCTTTCCAGCCGTCGCGTTTGCCGTTCTCGTAATTGGGACCCCATGTCCAGTAGCCTGCAGCGCCGCCGTAGATGATGGCGTTGTATTTGCGGCCGGGGTGATATCCGCACCACCAGTTGGTGAGGTTGATCATTACGTCGAATGCCGGGCCGAGCTCATGGAAGCGCTGTTTGTATTTGCCGTCGACAGGTTGTGCGTCCTGGTATACACCGGGTGCGCCTTTGGTATCGGACAGGCCTTTGATGCTGAGCCAGCTGATACCGCCGCGGAGGCCGATGATCGGGGAGAACCATTTGCCTACGTAGATTGAGGCTGCGGGATCGAAACGGTCAAGAGTGTTGCGCTCGCTGTCGCCGTGTGAGAAGTGAATGTTGGCACCACCTTCAGCAGTGATGAACCAGTTGTCTTTGAACCGGTTGAACAGATAGCCTTGTGCGGGATCCTCAACATAAGTCACCTCATTGCTCTGAGCCAGAGCTGCCTGGCCAAGGAAAAGGGCGCAGACGAATGATAAAAGGGTAATCCTTTTCATAGGTGAAATTAATATGGTTGGTTAATAAATAGAAATTGTTCGGAAAAGCTGACGTTTTTTGGAACGGAAACGTGGTATTTAGTTTTGGGCGCTAAGTTACGATATTTTTTTTGATTATTTAATGTTTTGTTGCATAAAAACATAAATTTATCAAAAAAATTTAACATAGCGCCCAAAGCGGGGATTATTTTCCGAGGTATTTTTTTACCTGGTCGAGGATATTGGCGGCGGTGAATCCGAATTTCTCGTCAAGCACTTTGTATGGAGCTGAGGCACCGAAGTGGTCAAGACCGAACACGTATCCGCTGAAGTCGTTGATCATGCGCAGTGTGGATGGCAGGCCTGCGGTGAGTCCGAACATGGGTGTGCCTGCGGGGAGGACGCTATGACGGTATTCGGCGCTCTGAATGTTGAATAGGCCGATTGAGGGGACTGATACCACGCGTGCGCGGATGCCTTCGGCTTCGAGGAGCACGGCCACTTCGCAGAGAAGTGACACTTCAGAGCCGTTGCCCACGAGGATGATGTCGGGATTTTCGGGATTTACCACAACGTAGCCGCCGCGACGTGCTCCGAGAGCTTCCTGGAAACGGTCGCCGGATGCTGCGGGCAGGTCGGGAATGTTCTGACGGCTGAGAATTAGGGCTGAGGGGGTGTTCTTGTTCTCCATGGCCATTTGCCAGCATACGGATGTCTCGGCAGCGTCGCCCGGACGGAGCACAAGCATTGATGGACGGCCGGAGAAGTTCTTGAGTTCTTCCATCAGTCGGAGCTGGGCCTCCTGTTCCACGGGCTCGTGGGTGGGGCCGTCCTCGCCGACACGGAATGCGTCGTGGGTGTAGATGTATTTCACCGGGAGCTCCATGAGGGCTGCGATACGAGTGGCTGGTTTTTCGTAGTCGGAGAATACGAAGAATGTGCCGCAGGCTGCTATCATGCCACCGTGGAGCACGATGCCGTTCATGATGCACGCCATTGTAAGCTCTGATACGCCCATCTGGAGGAATGCGCCTGAGAAGTCGCCGTGTGTGAGTGCATGGGTCTGTTTGAGGAATCCGTCGGTCTTGTCGCTATTTGCGAGGTCGGCTGACGCGCAGATCATGTTCTTGACTTCTTTGGCGAGTGTGGCGAGCACGTTGGCTGATGCCGCGCGTGTGGCTATTCCGGGTTTGTGGGCAATCTTTGAGTAGTCGATGTCGGGGAGTTTGCCATCGATGAAGTCTTTGAGTGTCTTGTCCGCTTCAGGGTTGGCCTGTGCCCATGTGGCGTAGGCGGCGCGGCGTTCTTTTACGATCTGGCGCAGTCTTTCTTCGCGGGCTTTGTATAGAGCCTTTACTTCGGGCGCAATCTGCCAGGGGTTTTCGGGGTCAAACCCGAGGTTTTTGATGGTGGCGGCGTAGTCGGCGCCGGAAGCTCCGATGGGCTGTCCGTGTGTGGAGCACTGGCCTTCGAAGTTTGAGCCGTCGGCTTTCACGCATCCACGCCCCATGACTGTGTGGCCAATGATTAAGGTTGGTTTCTGTGTCTCGGCATCGGCATCGGTGAGTGCCTTTGCAATCTGTGTTGGATCAGTGCCGTCGACTTCGAGGACATTCCATCCCCATGCGCGGTATTTTGCTGCGACGTCCTCACGGTCTACTGCGTCGACCATTGTGGAGAGCTGCACTTTGTTGCTGTCGTAGAACATTATCAGGTTGGAGAGGCCGAGGTATCCGGCTATACGGCCGGCTCCCTGTGACACTTCTTCCTGGATGCCGCCGTCGGAGATGAAGGCGTAGGTTTTGTGGGAAATCCAGTCGCCGAAACGTGCCTGGAGGAAGCGTTCGGCTATGGCGCAGCCTACGGCCATGACGTGTCCCTGACCGAGGGGGCCAGATGTGTTCTCGATGCCTCGCTCAACGTGGAGTTCAGGATGTCCGGGTGTAGGACTGCCCCACTGGCGGAACTGCTGGAGTTCGTCAAGTGTGAATTTGCCCTGGAGGGCGAGCACGCTGTAGAGCATGGATGACATGTGGCCGGGGTCAAGGAAGAAACGGTCGCGAGCGATCCAGCGAGCGTCGTCTGGGTCGGTCACGAGAAATTGCGAGTATAGCACGTTGATGAAATCGGCGCCACCCATGGCACCGCCGGGATGTCCGGAGTTGGCTTTTTCAACCATTGATGCGGCCAGCACGCGGATGTTGTTGGCTGCGCGGTTTAGAATGTTTACGTCCATTAGAGTATATTTTTTATAATTTTAGTTTTTCTGATATTTAGAACAGCCATGCTGCTGTGACGGTCCAGTATCTGTTCTTGCCTTCGATATCGACATCGCCGGAGCCGGATGCGCCGGGAATATGGCCGGCAATGGTCTTGCTGAGGCCGAGTCCATAGCTTGCGCCTACCTGCAGGTGGCGGAAGAATTCAAGGCCGAAGCCGAAATTCCATGCCACGCTTGAGGAGCGGCTGTGTACAAATTCTCCAATGGCTTTCCTGGAAGTGAGGAAGGCGAAGCTGGGGCCGGTGAAAATGTATGGTTTTAAGATGCTGCCTACGAGGGGTATGCCAAATTTGTACTTGAGGTTGACTGGAATCTCAAGGTAGTCCTTGCCTACCTTCTCATGATCAACTTCCGCAGTACGGCGGACGTACATAAGGGATGCGTCGAAACCGAAACCTACGGCCGGAATCATGAATTCTGCCTGAAGGCCACCGGTGAATCCGGCGCGGTTGTCGCTCTCAAAGAGATCCTTGCTGAAATGAAGCGAGTTTACATTGATACCCAGGCGCGGGCCTATAGAAAATTGCGCCGATGCAACAGGCGCCACAGCGATGACCGCGATTACTGCCAGCGCAAGACGTTTAATAAATTTCATATTTTCTGTATTTACACGTGTTTATAATGCAAAGGTAGGATTTTTAACTATATCTGCAAAATTCTTTTTGACAATCTAATGTCTCTTTTATATAAAAGAGAAGGCTGCGCCGTATTGAAGCAGCCTTCTCTGTATTATGCATGGAGGTGTAAATCAGTTGAAGTAAGCGGCGATATACGACTGGGCGCCGGTTGAGAGGAGCCAGTTGTATACGGGGCTTGCTATGCCGAGCAGGATTATGCCGGCTACTGTGATCCAGAGGCCGATGCGCTCGCACACGGATGAGCGGAATGTGGCGATGGGTGTCTCATTTTCGTTGATAAACATGGCCTTGACCACGAGCAGATAGTAGTAAAGGGAGATTATGGTGTTGATCAACGCGATGAGCACGAGCACATATATCGCGGTGGATCCCTGGTTGATGGCTCCGGTGAAGATGAAGAATTTGGAGAAGAAGCCTGCGAATGGGGGGATGCCGGCGAGGGAGAACATGGCGAGCATCATGGCTACAGACAGACGCGGATTGGTCTTATAGAGACCATTGAAGTCGTCCATGCTTACTTTGCCTGTGGCGTTCTCAATGGCTCCTATCACGCCGAATGCGGCGAGGTTGGAGAAGATGTAGACCAGGATGTAGTACATCATGGCTGAGAGACCCATGGTGTTGAATGCTATCACGCCCAGCATGATGTATCCTGCTTGGGATACAGAGGAGAAGGCGAGGAATCGCTTCATGTTGCGCTGACGGATGGCGAACAGGTTGCCTATGGTGATGGTGAGTATGATCAGTGCGTAGAGCATCCATTCCCAGATGTGTGCGTATGCTGATCCGAATACCTGGGCGAGAATCACAAGGAAAGCGAATGCTGCGGCTCCCTTGGAGATCACTGACAGATATGAGGTGACGGACGTAGGCGCTCCTTGGTAAACGTCGGCTGTCCAGAGGTGGAACGGCACGAGTGAGAGTTTGAATCCGACTCCTGAGATCACGAAGGCGAGTGCCACGCAGAGCAGGGCGCTGTTCTGTCCGACGAGCGCGAAGTAGATGTTGCTGAAATAGAGTGATCCGCTGAGGGCGTATACGAACGACAGACCCATCATGAAGACTGCCGATGAGAATACGGCAGTGAGCATGTATTTGACAGCAGCCTCGGAGCTTTCGTAGCGCTTCTTGTCGAGGGCGACCATGGCTGCGAGCGGCAGAGACGCGCTTTCCAGACCTATGATGAAGAGCAGGAAGTGGCGTGCGGAGATCATGAGGTACATGCCGAAGAGCGTGACGAGCAGGAGTTCGTAGAATTCGCCGCGGCGTTTCTCCATGTCGGGTGTGTCGGCCCATTTAAGTGACTGGATGAGTACGATCACCACACCGATGTTCAGGATGTTCTTTATGGCAGTTATAATCGGGGATGTCTCATACATGCCGGCGAAAGCGGTGACTGTGTCGGACGAGGTGCAGCAGAATCCGGCTGCAGTGAGCAGCATCATCAATATGGCTGCGAAGCCTGGGAGGCTGCGGCCGGTGCGTGCAGGCATGAACGTATCGTAGAGGAAGACCAGGATAAACACGGCCAGAACGCCGAGCTCCTGCTTCATTATCAAAAACTGTGAATAATCCATTTTACTTACAAGTCTTTATTTTAGTTCAGGCCCAGCACCGTGAAGATTTCGGGGCTGAATGTAGTTTTAATCAGGTTAGCGAAGAAGTTGGGGAAGCAACCGATGGCGGCGACGCTTATGATGAGGGAGACTGTGGAAAGGCGTTCCCACCAGGTGGCGTCGGTGAGCTGGCGGTGGTGTTCGTCCTGCACCGGACCGAACAGGAGCTTGCCAACAACGCGCAGGATATAGACCGCTGTGATTACGATTGAGCAGCAGGCCACTATTGTGAATACGCGGTGGAAGGTGTCGGCATGCTGGAACGATCCGACGAATATGGTCATTTCAGCTACGAAGCCGCTGAGACCGGGAAGGCCGAGTGAGGCCATACCGGCTATGACATAGCACACGGCCAGATAAGGCATGATCTGCATCAGGCCGCCCATCTGGCGAATGTCGCGGGTGTGGGTGCGTCCGTAGATCATACCGATCAGGGCGAAGAACAGGGCTGTCATCAGACCGTGTGATAGCATCTGCATGATGGCGCCTGTCATGGCTGTGGTGTTGAGCATCAGGATGGCGAAGAGCACCAGGCCGCAGTGGGAGACTGATGAATAAGCGTTGATGTATTTGAGGTCGGTCTGCACGCATGCGCTGAATGCACCGTATACTACCGAGATGCCTGTCAGGATAAGGAAGATCCAGGCCAGGTCGTTGGCGGCCTGGGGCATGAGATAGATGGCGACACGGAAGCATCCGTAGCCGCCGAGTTTCATGAGCACGCCGGCGTGGAGCATGGATACGGCAGTGGGGGCAGAGGCGTGACCATCGGGGCTCCATGTGTGGAATGGGAACATGGCGCCGAGGACGCCGAAGCCTACGAATGTCATGGGGAAGAGGAAGTACTGCCAGCCTTTTGAGATGGCATCATTCTGTGCGATCTCAAGGAGATTCCAGGTGAGCTGCTGTCCGGCGGGTGCGGAGTGGTAGTAGATGCCGATGAGGCCGAGCATGAGGAATGCGGAGCCGCCCATGAGCATCAGTGTGAGCTTCATGGCTGAGTAATTCTTGCGTCCCGAGCCCCAGACACCGATCAGAAGGTACATGGGGATAAGAGCGACCTCGTAGAACATGAACATGGTGAAGAGGTCGATAGAGATGAAGAAGCCGAATACACCGGTGGACAGGAGGATGAGCCAAAGGAAGAATTCCTTGGGCTGCGGAATCTGCCAGGAGGCGAAAGATCCTGTGAACAGGATTATGGATGAAAGCAGGAGCATGGCGATGGATATACCGTCGACACCTACGGAGAGCTTGATGTTGAGCGGTGTGAACCAATCCCATGACCCGAGGAACAGCATAGGGGCGTTGTCGCCGGCGGCACGCAGGTTGAGATATTCAATGAGCACGTAGGTGGAAAGAGCCATAAGAGCCACCGAGCCAACCACGGCCACAGCGCGAATCTGCTTGATGCCACGGCAAAGTGCGAGCCCTGCAAGCATCAGCAGGGGAATCACAACAAAATAGATCAGTATATTGGAAAACATTATAATGAACGGTTTATTGATTAGCACCAAGAGAAATTATAGCACGCAGATCATAGTGATGACCCCGAGGAGCAGAGCGCCTATCAGGTATACCCAGACGTACATTTGTATCTGTCCGGACTGGAGACCGCGGATAGCGTAGGATGCGCGGTTGGTGATGGTGGCGAAAGCATCCATGGTGCCGTCGATGATATGACGGTCAAACCAGGCTATGGGGCGGCAGATGCCGTTGAATATGATCTTGTGGGTGATGAACATGTAGAGTTCGTCCCAGTAGAAGCGGTGGTAGCACCAGTCCCAGAGGCGGGGCAGGGCGTTTTTCATCTTGGCGGGGAGAGGATTCTCCTTGCAGTACATCTTCCATGCGAGCAGGATAGCGAGAGCTGCGATTACCACAGAGGTGCAGGCTATCACCGGATCAAGATGTATGGTATAGGAAATGCGGTTCCAACTTACGAGCTTGCCGAAAGGAATGAAGCCGGCGACGACTGACACTGCTGCCAGGAAGATTAGCGGAATGCGCATGGGCAGCGGAGCTTCGTGGGGATGATGGTGTGAGCAGTCATGTTCTTTCCACCAGAAAATGAGGTAGTAGAGACGGAACATGTAGAATGCTGTGAGAGCGGCTACCATTGTCATCCAGATACCGATCCATGGGCTGAACGCATAGCAGGCGGAGAGGATCTCGTCCTTGGAGAAGAATCCGGAGAAAGGAGGGATGCCGGCGATGGCAAGACAGCCGATGAGGAAGGTGATGTGTGTCACGGGCATGTATTTGCGCAGGCCGTGCATGGCAGTGTAGTCGTTGGAGTGGACGGCGTGGATCAGAGCGCCGGCACCGAGGAAGAGGAGGGCCTTGAACATGGCGTGTGTGAAGAGGTGGAACATGGATGCCATGTATCCTACGCCGTGGTGGCATACTTCGCCGCCGCCGTTGGAGGCTACGCCGAGCGACACCATCATGAAGGCTATCTGTGATATGGTGGAGAATGCAAGCACGCGCTTGATGTCGATCTGCGCGCAGGCCACCATGGCTGCGTAGAACGCGGTGAGCGCGCCTACGACTGTGATGAACATTGTGGCTGAGCCTTCCATCATATATACGGGGAACATGCGGGCTACAAGGAAGACACCGGCGACCACCATTGTGGCGGCGTGGATGAGGGCCGAGACGGGGGTCGGGCCTTCCATGGCGTCGGGCAGCCAGATGTGCAGGGGCATCATCGCCGATTTACCCATACCGCCGGTGAAGATGAGCACCAGGGCCCATGTGAGCACTGACGCGCCCATGAATGTGGCTACGCCAGTCTGGGCGAGCACGAGCGACGGATCAGAGGTGAGGGTGATAAAGTCGAATGTCTTGGTGTAGTAGGAAAGCAGCAGGATACCGATAAGGAAGCCGAGGTCGGCGAAGCGGGTGACGATGAATGCTTTCTTGGATGCAGACACAGCTGAATGCTTGGTGTAATAGAAGCCGATGAGCAGGTATGACGACGCGCCTACCAGCTCCCAGAAGATATACATCTGGAAGATGTTGGTGGCTACGACCAGACCGAGCATTGAGAAACTGAAGAGAGAAAGGAATGCGTAGTAGCGCTGGAAACCTTTTTCTCCCTCCATGTATCCAAGGCTGTAAAGGTGCACCATGAAAGAGATGGTGGTGATAACCACCAGCATCATGGCTGAGATGGGGTCGAGCAGGAAGCCGAGGTTGATCACGAGATAGTCAGTGAATTGCAGCCATGTCACATTGAAAATGACAGACTGGAGGCGTTCGAACTGTCCGTCGGCGAGATTTGTGATGAATTCGGGGCTTCCGCTGAAGAAATATGTGAAAGCCGTGAGGTAGGCGAGGATGAGGGTTGTTCCCATTCCGATGCATCCGAGCCATCCTGCGAGCTTGTGGCTCATTTTAGGTCCGGCAATTCCCAACAGGAGGAACATGGCCAGAGGAATTATAAGTATAAGAGCAGGTATTGTCGCTTCCATGACTTTCAGAATTTCATTTGGTTAAGCCCCTGGATGTCAACATTGCGCACTCGGCGGAAAATGTTGATGATGATGGCGATGGCGAGTGCAGTCTCGGCTGCTGCGATCGCGATGGCAAACAGGGTGAAGAACATGCCCTCCATCTGCCCCGGGAAGAGGTAGCGGTTGAAGAGGACGAAATTGATATCCACTGCGTTGAGCATGAGCTCAAGCGAGATGAGGATGGCAATCATGTTTTTGCGGGTGATGAATCCGTAGACACCGCAGCAGAACATGATCAGAGTGGGCACGAGCCAGTAAATGAGAGTGATTTCCATGATGAATGTCAACGTTTACGGGCAATGACCACGCCACCGATTATACATGCTAATAAAAGAACACTGATAGCCTCGAACGGGAGCAGGTACTGTCCGGCGCCGGTGCCAAGCATGGCTGTGCCGATCTGATCCATGGTGGGATCGGTGGCATCGGGTATCGAGGTGAGGCTGAGCGCGTGTGAGAGCAGGGCGTAGCCTGAGACTGCGGCCATGGCCACTGCGGCGAGCAGCCCTGTGACGCGTGATTTAGAAGTGAGTTTCTCGGTATTGTCTCCGGGCTTGCTCGTGAGCAGGATCGAGAATACGAAAAGCACCACAATACCGCCTGCGTACACCGCTATCTGCACTGCACCGAGGAATTCGTAGCCGAGCATGAAGTACATGGCTGCGGCTGCAAACAGGGTGAAGAGCAGGTATGTGGCTGCACGCAGAATCTTGCGGGTAGTGATGGCGAGTACCGAGAAAATCACCATCGCTATGGCGATGATGAAATACATGATGATACTTCCTACGGATTCCATTTATTTATAGTTTTTTATTTTCTGAAGTTATGTGCGTGTTTATTCAGGAATTTCAATGCCTTTGGCTTTCATCACGGCGATGATTTTGTCGAGCTTGGCCTGGGCTTCGGCCTTGGCATCATCGGCGGCGCTGTCAAGAGCGGCTTTGGCTTTGTTGTATGCCATGAGTGTGGCGGCTTTTGCCTTGTCGGCGGCAGGAGCGGCTGTTTTTTCACCGGGGATCTCGATGCCTTTGGCTTTCATCACGGCGATGATCTTGTCAAGTTTGGCCTGTGCATCAGCTTTGGTCTCCTCTGTGGCGCTTTCGAGTGCGGCTTTTGCTTTGTCGTATGCCATGAGCGTGGCCGCGGTGGCTTTGTCAGGGGCCTGAGCCGGCGTTGGAGCCTGGGCGGGGGCGGCAGCTTTGGTCGTTCCCTCGGTCGAGGGAGCCGGGTCTTCTTTCTCGGGGAGATAGTTGAGCTTTTTCAGCAGTTTGTCGCGAGTGAAGACGGATTGCTCGAAGTCGTTGGAGAAAGCGAGAGCGTTGGTGGGACAGTTGGTGACGCAAAGGTCGCAGAAAGTACAGCTGCCAAGATCATAGAAGTATTTGTCGAGCTTCTTTTTCTTTCTACCCTCGGGTGTCTCTACCATTTTGGTCTCGAGAGTGATGGTGCCGTTGGGGCAAACGCGCTCGCAGGTGCCGCATGCTATGCAGCGGTGGCGTCCTTCTTTGTCATATACGAGAGTGAGGATCGCACGGAAGCGTTCTGGCCATTTGTATGTGGCACGGTCTTCGGGATAGAATTCGGTGATCTTAGGCGTAACCAGTTCTTTTCCGGTGACGTGCAAGCCTTTGAGGAGGCTTGCCATTCCGGTGCCTAATGATGAGAAATATTCTTTAACACTACCCATTTGGTGATGTGGATTGATTTACTTGTTATGAATATATTTGGTATGTTTGTCAGTCGCGTTTTTGACCTCCGATTATGTCAAGCAGCTCGGAGGTGATGCTTTGCTGTCGTAGTTTGTTGTATTCGAGCTGGAGTTGGTCAAGGAGCTTCTTGGCATTGTCGTTGGCGCTTTGCATGGCCATTACGCGCGCGGCCTGTTCGGAGGCGCGGTTCTCGCAGAAAACGTCCTGCATCACGGCCATCTGGTACATCGGCAGCACGGTGCGGTATATACTCTCTGCGTCAGGCTCGAAGATATAGGGACGTGAGGCATTTTGGGCTGTCCCGGCACCGAACATGTCGGACGAAAGAGGTAGAAGCTGCTGGAATCTGGGGCGCTGGCGTCCGGCGGAGAAGTATTGCATATAGGCAATGTCAATCTTGTCGGCTTCCGCATCAAGGAAGCGTTGCTGTAATTTTTGCAGGAACGCCTTGACATCCTGACCTTCGCTCTTGGATGTGACTTCTGTGACTGATATCACTTCTGTATTGGAGCCGGATAGACGGGCCACAGCCTTCTCCATCTTTTTGCCAATGGGGAAGATGGAGATTCTGATACCAAGGCCATATGCATCGCGCAGGGAGGCTATGTGCGCTGTGAGCGCTTTGCAGAGGTTGATGTTGTAAGCGCCGCACAGACCGTCGTCGCTGCCGAACACTACGATTGAGACTTTCTCTACAGGGGTGATGCGGGTGAGGGGCGACGAGAATGGGGCATCCGCGCTGAGGAGATTGCCGATGATGGTCTCGATCTGGTTGCGGAAAGGTACGAGGCGGCGTAAAGCACCTTCGGCCTTGTGCATTTTGGCCGAAGATATCATCTTCATTGCGCCGGTGATCTTTTCGGAAGAGGCGACCGATCCGATACGACCTTTTAATTCTCGTAGAGTTGCCATCGGTAATTATTATGCGAAAGAGTTGGCCACTTGTAAAGCAGCGTCGGTGAGTTTGGTTTTGACTTCGTCGGTGAGCTGGCCCTGTGCAATGACATCAAGGACATCTTGCTGGTGACGTGCATGGAGCAGTTGCAGGAATTGTTTCTCGAATTCGGCCACTTTGTCACCGGGTACTTTTTCGAGCAGTCCGTTGACACCGCAGTATATCACAGCTACTTCGTCCTGCACTGCCACCGGGTGGTATTGAGGCTGTATGAGCAGGCGTTCGTTCTTGCGGCCTTTGTCAATGACACGGGCAGTGACGGGGTCGATGTCACCACCGAATTTGGTGAATGATTCGAGCTCGCGGAACTGGGCCTGGTCGATTTTGAGTGTGCCGGCCACTTTCTTCATTGATTTTATCTGAGCGTTGCCGCCTACGCGGGATACGGATATGCCTACGTTGATGGCAGGGCGGATGCCGCGGTTGAAGAGTGCTGTCTCAAGGAATATCTGGCCGTCAGTGATTGAAATCACGTTGGTGGGGATGTATGCTGATACGTCGCCGGCCTGTGTCTCGATGATTGGGAGCGCGGTAAGTGAGCCGCCGCCTTTCACGATGGGGCGGAGTGCGGAGGGGAGGTCGTTCATGCGAGAGGCTACTTCCTGATTGTCGATAATCTTGGCGGCGCGCTCAAGCAGACGTGAGTGGAGGTAGAAAATATCGCCCGGGTATGCCTCGCGGCCTGAGGGGCGTTTGAGGATGAGGGATATCTCGCGGTAAGCCACGGCCTGTTTGGAGAGGTCGTCGTATACTATCAGGGCATCGCGGCCGGTGTCGCGGAAGTATTCGCCTATGGCTACGCCGGCGAATGGCGAGTAGTAGCGCATGGCGGCAGAATCGGATGCGGACGCAGATACAACCACTGTGTAGTCAAGCGCCCCGTGGCGGCGCAGTGTCTCGACGGTGGCTGCGACAGAGGATGCTTTCTGACCGATGGCCACGTATATGCAGTATACGGGATGTCCGGCTTCGTAGGCTCCACGCTGGTTGATGATGGTGTCGATGGCAATTGCTGTCTTGCCGATCTGGCGGTCGCCGATTATAAGCTCGCGCTGTCCGCGGCCGATGGGCACCATTGAGTCTATGGCCTTGATGCCGGTCTGTAAGGGCTGGTTGACGGGCTGGCGATAGATTACTCCGGGTGCCTTGCGCTCGAGCGGGAGGTTGATGAGCTCGCCATCAATGGGGCCTCGTCCGTCGACCGGCTCGCCGAGTACATTGATCACGCGTCCCAGCAATCCTTCGCCAACAGGAATGGATGCGATCTCGCCAGTGCGGCGGACCGACATGTTTTCTGTGACTTTGTTGACGTTGTTGAGCAGGATAACGCCCACGTTGCTTTCTTCGAGGTTGAGGGCCACGCCTTTGACTCCATTTTCGAACTCGACGAGTTCGTTGGCTTTTACATTGTCAAGGCCGTAGACATGAGCCACACCGTCGCCCACTTCGAGCACGGTGCCGACTTCCTCGAATGACACTTTTGAGTTGACGTTTTCGAGTTGTTGTTTTAAGACTTCGGAAATCTCGCTGGGATTGATCATTGTAAGTGATGTGTTATTTTTGTCCTAATAAATTAAGGCGCAATTGTTTTAACTCGTTTTTGACGGAAGCGTCTAATCGTTCGTTGTCGATGTTGACGGTGAACCCTCCTATCAGGTCGGGGTCTGTTTTGAATGAGTATTCCATTGACCCACCTTTGAGGTGGGATATTATGAGCGATTTCAGCCTGTTTTCGTCGGCGTCGCTCAATGGGGCGGCTGCTGTGACGGCAACCCTGTAGATGTTGTTTGCTTTCCGGTATATGTCCTGATAAGCGTTGGCTATATCTCGGATAATGCTTATGCGCTTGTTTTTCTCGAGCAGCTTGATGAAGTCGGCAAATGTGCTGTCTTTCTGCGGATCGGCCTGTGCTGCCGAAAGCACGATGGCAGTCTTGTCGGCATCGCTCACGAACGGATTTGCTATGGTGCGGGACATATCCGGCAGATTGGCGAATGCGGCACCCAGATTGTTCATGAGGGTGTACACGCTTAGCTGCTGATTTCGCTCTACAGCCGTGAGGTAAAGGGCTTTTGCGTATCTGCGGGGTAATAGGCCTTGATCCATAGGTGATGATCTGTTAGATTAGCGATAGTGCTTTTAGTTTGCTTTCTCCATCTGATCGAGGAGCTTGTCTACGAGTTTGGTCTGCGCCGATTTGTCGGCCATCTGTTCCTTGACAACTTTTTCAGCGATCTGTAGTGCGAATTCGCTTACGGAATCGCGGAATGCCTGCTGGGCTTCTTTCTGTTGCTGCTCTATGGATACCTTGGCGGCATCCATGACTTTCTGAGCTTCGGATTGTGCTTCCTTACGTGCCTGTTCGATGATCTGATTTTTCATCTTGTCGGCTTCGCGGAGCATGTCGGCCTGCTGGCGTGATGCCTCGGCCATGAATTTGTCGGCCTGGGCTTTTGCGTTATCAAGTTGGTCTTTTGCGTTTTGGGCGTACTCCACACCCTTGTCGATCAGGTCGGCACGTTCGTCTACGCTCTTGAGGATGACAGGCCAGGCGTATCTCCACAGGATAAGGAAAAGTACGCCGAATGCTATGAACATCCAGAAGATCAGGCCGAAGTCGGGGGTGAACAGTTCCATTTACAAATGGTATGGAATGATTATACGAAGAGTGCGAGAATACAAACGATGACAGCGAAGAGGGCCACGCCTTCGATAAGTGCGGCGATAACGATCATGTTTGAGCGGATGTCGCCTGCTGCTTCGGGCTGGCGAGCGATAGCCTCCATTGCGGCTGCGCCGATTTTACCGATGCCTATACCTGCGCCGATTGCTGCGATTGCTGCGCCGATGCTTGCTCCGAGGCCGCTGATGGCGGCTGCTGCTAAAATTCCTAACATAGTAGTGTCTTGTTTTAGAGGTTATTTTTTAGTTGTTTATTTTTTGTCTTATTTCGCGGGCTCAGTGTCGGGATCCGGATGATGCCCGTGTCCTTTTTCCTGGGCGAGAGATATGAATATCGTGGATAGCATTGTGAATACGTATGCCTGGATGAAACTTACCAGGACATCGATCAGAAGCATGAATATGGAGAATCCTACTGATACTACGGTGGTGGCTCCTCCGGCCACGGGGTTGATGGCAGAGAAGATGAATATGAGGAGTGTGAGCACGAGCACTATCATGTGGCCGCCCATCATGTTGGCGAACAGACGCACAGTGAGGGCTGCCGGCTTTGTGAACATGCCGAATATCTCAATCACAGGCATGATCGGCAGGGGGAATTTGAGCCACAGGGGCACGTCGGGCCAGAATATTTCTTTCCAATAGTGCTTTGTCGCAAACAGGTTTGTGACAAGGAATGTGAGTATCGACAGTACAAGAGTGACTGCAATATTGCCGGTGAGGTTGGCCCCGCCTGGGAATATGACAATAAGTCCGAGGAGATTCATGCCGAAGATAAAGAAGAATACGGTCATGAGGTATGGGGCGAAGCGTTTCGCGTCTTCTTTCAGAGTGGACTTCACTACCCCCTGGTATATGAAGTCGACCAGGAAGTCAATAGTGCCCAGACCTTTGCGGGGGGCTTTAAGTGGTGTCCTGCGGTACCATCCGGCAAGCCAGATCAGCAGCCCTGACACCAGTAGTACGGAGATGAAGAGTGCCATCACATTCTTTGTGACGGAAAGGTCGAGCGGGCGGTATGCCTCGCCGTTGATAATCTGCACTACTTTGCCTTGGTGTGGCGAGCCTTCGGGGGCGAGGGCGAATGTTGCGTCACCGTCGGTGTATTCTTCGCCGTGCTGGATTCTGGAGGATGAGAATATGTGAAATGCGCCGTCCTTGGCTTTGACGATGATCGGCAGGGGGATGCGCACATGATGGTTGAAAGGCACTTCCCAGCCATAGGCGTCGCCAAGGTGTTCGAATATGATTGCCTTGGGGTCTATTTTGGCGGAGTCTTCCTCGTTGCCACCGGATACGGCGGCTTGGACCGGCATCAAGGAGATGCAGACGAGTGCGAAGAGTATTGATATAATACGTTTCATGCCTTTTGTCAATAGATGCATACCGACACTATGTTCTGATCCACGTCGGCCACGCCTCCGGGGCAGTCGATTGAGACTGTGTCTTCGGTGGCGGAGGCAGATTCCGGCAGGTATGTGATCTTGCCTGACGATAGGGTGGAGATGAGCGATGCGTGATTGTTGAGCACGGTGAACGCACCTTTTTCCCCCGGCAATGTCACACTTTTCACTTTGCCAGTGAATACTATCTGCGAGGCGGATATTATTTTAAGTGTCATGAGTGCTTATGGTGGGATTTATTTAACTTCGGCCAGCAGTTTCTTGCCTTTTTCAATGGCTTCGTCGATTGTGCCTACGTTGAGGAACGCCTGTTCGGGGTATTCGTCCATTTCGCCGGCGAGAATCATCTTGAAGCCGCGGATAGTCTCGGAGAGGGGTACCATCACGCCTGGCAGGCCGGTGAACTGTTCGGCCACGTGGAACGGCTGCGAAAGGAATCTCTGTGCGCGACGGGCGCGTGCCACTACGAGCTTGTCTTCGTCGGAGAGCTCGTCCACGCCGAGGATAGCGATGATGTCCTGCAGCTCGTTGTATTTTTGCAGGAGTTGTTTCACAGCCTGTGCGGTGTTGTAGTGGTCTTCGCCGATGATGTTCGGGTCAAGGATTCGTGAGGTGGATTCCAGGGGGTCCACAGCGGGATATATGCCTAATTCGGCAATCTTACGCGAGAGCACGGTGGTGGCATCCAAGAAGCTGAATGTAGTGGCTGGTGCCGGGTCGGTAAGGTCGTCAGCGGGGACGTAAATGGCCTGCACTGAAGTGATTGATCCGTTTTTGGTGGATGTGATGCGCTCCTGAAGCGCACCCATTTCGGAGGCGAGGGTGGGTTGGTATCCTACGGCGGACGGCATGCGGCCGAGAAGCGCTGATACTTCGGAGCCTGCCTGGGTGAAACGGAAGATGTTGTCAATAAAGAGGAGTACGTCTTTGCCTCCGGCGCCCTGGTCGCGGAATTGCTCGGCCACGGTAAGGCCCGACAGAGCCACGCGCAGACGTGCGCCCGGGGGCTCGTTCATCTGGCCGAACACGAGTGTGGCCTGTGAATTGTTGAGCTCTTTCATGTCCACGTCGGAGAGATTCCATTGGCCTTCTTCCATGCCTTTCTGGAATTTTTCGCCGTATTTCATCACGCCGCTCTCGATCATCTCTCGGAGCAGGTCGTTGCCTTCACGGGTACGTTCGCCCACGCCGGTGAATACGGAGAATCCGTCGTGGCCTTTGGCGATGTTGTTGATCAACTCCATGATGAGCACGGTCTTGCCAACGCCGGCACCACCGAAGAGGCCTATCTTGCCGCCTTTGCTATATGGCTCAAGCAGGTCGATCACCTTTATGCCTGTGGTGAGGATTTCGGTGCCGATGGTGAGCTCGTCGAATTCGGGCGCGGGCTGATGGATGGGGCGCAGGTTTTCGCGGTTGAGAGCGGGGAGGTTGTCTATCGCGTCGCCGATTACGTTGAGCAGGCGTCCTTTGATCTGGTCGCCTGTGGGAACGGCTATGGGGCGTTCGAGGCTATCGACTTTCATGCCGCGCTGCAGGCCGTCGGTACTTTCCATTGCCACGCATCTCACTGTGTCTTCGCCAATATGCTGCTCTACTTCGAGGATGAGCTGGGAGCCATCTTCACGGTCGATTTTCAGGGCGGTGTAGATGGGTGGCACAGTGTTGTTGTCTCCATCGAACACCACATCGACCACCGGGCCGATAACCTGGGCGATTTTGCCGAATTTTTCGCTCATATCTGGGAGTTTGTATTTTTGTATTTTGTTTTTTTGTCAGAATCAGAAGTGCAGACCGTAGATGATGATCACGGCCATGAGCACGAGGTTGAAGAGGTTGATGGGCAGGAGATATTTCCATTCCAGAGCGAGCAGCTGGTCGATGCGCAGACGTGGGAATGTCCATTTAAACCAGATGATCACATAAGAGAGCAGGAAACATTTGCCGAGGAACCATACGATGGAGGGGATGTAGTCCATGATGTGGTTGAATCCATCCCATCCGGGGATGTGGAGTGGCATCCAACCGCCCAGGAACAAGAGTGAGGCCACGCCTGCCACAATGAAGAGGTTGAGGTATTCGGCCAGATAGAAGAAACCGAAGTGGATGCCGGAATATTCTGTGTGGTACCCTGCGGTGAGCTCGCTTTCAGCCTCGGGAAGGTCGAACGGGCCGCGGTTGGTCTCGGCAGTGCCGGCTATGAGGTAGATGATGAATGCTATGAGCGCGGGGATGTGCCCCTTGAATATAAACCATAGGTCGCTCTGCTGGGCTACAATGCCGCCTACAGACATTGTGCCAGCCAGACATACCATTGTGACCACGCTGAGGCCGATGGATAGCTCGTAGCTTACCATCTGCGCGCCTGAGCGTAGGGCGCCGATGAGGGTGAACTTATTGTTTGAGGACCATCCGGCCAGAAGAATGCCAAGGACACCTATGGAGCTGACTGCGATGAGGAAGAATATGCCGATGTTGAAGTCGATCACCTGCAGGCCATTGCCCCACGGCAGAGTGGCGAAAGCCAGGAATGAGGCTATGATCACGAGGTATGGAGCCAGGGCGAACAGGAATTTGTCGATATGGTTGAGGTGGATAAGTTCCTTGATCAGGATCTTGAACATATCGGCGAATACCTGCAGCAGACCCCATGGGCCGACGCGGTTGGGACCGACGCGGCATTGGATGTATGCGCAAATCTTACGTTCGTAGAATATATAGAACAGTGCCAGCAGCGAGTAGGCCAGGAGCAGCCCTACGCCAATGAGCAGGCATTCTATGGTGACGGTGAGCCATCCGGGCAGACCGAGCGTGTTGAGCAGAAAGTTGTTGATCCACGTTGTGATCACTGAAAAATCTTGCATATCCGATGTAATGTTAATCAGTTTTGTGTTATCGGTCCATGTCGGGGATTATGTAGTCGAGCGATCCGCCGATTGTGATGAGGTCGGCGATCTTCATGCCGCGTGTGATGTGGTCCACCACGCCTGCGAGCGGGAGACAGGGCGGCACGATCTTCATGCGGTAGGGGTTGACTCCGCCGTCGCTTTCGATGTAGATGCCGAATACGCCGCGGCAGCCTTCGCCCATCTCAAACCAGCGTCCCTGGGGGAGCTTGAGCACCTTGGGCACTTTCACGCAGTATTCGCCTTCGGGGATGTTGTCGACAAGCTGTTCGAGGATCTTGGCCGACTGCTCGATTTCGGCAAGGCGTACCTTGAAGCGAGCCATGGCATCGCCTTCAGTGGCGAGCACTTCGTCGAATTTGAGCTCTGGGTAAATGCTATAGGGGCGTATTTTGCGGATATCGCAGCTCCATCCGGCGGCACGGCCGGAGGGTCCTGTCACGCCCCAGCTGATGGCGTCTTCACGGCTGATGACACCTACGCCCTCCATGCGGTTTTTAGCGATGATGTTGCCGGTGAATACCTTGTCGTATTCCTTGAGGTTTTGGGGGATGATTTCCAGAAGTGCTTTGACATCTTTCTGGAAGTCGGGGTGTAGATCCTGCATCACGCCGCCTATGCAGGGGTAGTTGAATGTCATGCGTGCGCCGCAGGTCTTCTCCATTATGTCAAGTACCTGTTCGCGTACCCTGAGAGTGTAGAAGAGCATTGTGGTGGCGCCAAGGTCCATGCAGAATGTCCCTGCGAAGAGGCAGTGTGATGCTATGCGTGAGAGCTCGTCCATCATCACGCGTATCACTTCGGCGCGCCGGCTTATCTGGATGCCTGCTGCGCGCTCTATGCATCGGCATACTGTGCTGTGGTAGTTTTGTGCCGAGAAATAGTCCATGCGGTCGAAGAACGGCAGGGTCTGCGGGTAAGTGAGTTTCTCGCAGAGTTTTTCTATCCCTCGGTGGATGTATCCCATGTATACGTCTATTTTCTTGATGTTCTCGCCATCTACGCATGTGCGGAAACGTAGCACACCGTGTGTGGCGGGATGCTGGGGGCCAATGTTTACAACGAAGTCTCCTGGATGGAATACTTCGATTTCTTTCTTTTCAATCTTGCCGTCGGAGGTCTCTACCCATGACTGGGTGAGGTCGGTCTGGCGTTCGTTTTCGATGGATACGGGGTTGATTGCGGGATCTTCGTCATAGTCCTTGCGCAGCGGATAGCCTACCCAGTCGATGTTTAGGAACAGGCGGCGCATGTCAGGGTTGTTGATGAAGATTATGCCGAAGAAGTCGTAGACCTCGCGCTCAAACAGACCGGCGTCGGCCCACAGATCTGTCACGGAGTGGATCATGGGCTTGTCTCGGTCGGGGGCGTTGACACGCACGGCTATCACGTCGCTGTTCTTGGTCGACATCAGATAATAGATGCATCCGAATGTGTCTTTCCAGTCCATGCCGACGATTGTTATCAGGTAGTCGTAGGCCAGGTCAGGGTTGTTTCTGAGTTCGGCTGCTGTTTGATGCCACTTGCTGTCATCGACGATCATCATCGTGGTGTCGCCTTCGTCGAACGTGGCGTGGGGGAATATTTTTTCAATCTTTTCCCGTATTGTTGCCATATTATATTATAGTAGTGAACTGATTGGTAAAACTGAGGTGTTAATCTTCTACGCCATCCACGGGATGCGCCTTGAGAAAGTCTTCCTGCTTTTGCTGACGGTTTACGCCGCCGAAGAATTTTTCGACCTTGATTTTGCGTGAGAGCTGCATTATGCCATAGATCATGGCTTCGGGGCGAGGGGGGCATCCTGGCAGGAATACGTCCACAGGCACGATGTCCTCGATGCCTTTGGCCACGTGGTATGATTTGCGGAACGGACCGCCGGATATGGCGCAGCTGCCACATGCTATCACATATTTGGGCTCTGCCAGCTGGTCGTACAGACGGCGGAACACAGGCACCATGCGGTTTACGATTGTGCCGGCCACCATCATGAAGTCGGCCTGGCGTGGCGACGAACGGGCTACTTCCCATCCGAAGCGCGCCATGTCGAAGCGTGCGGCTCCGAGCGACACGAATTCGATGCCGCAGCAGCTTGTGGCGAATGTGAGCGGCCACAGGGAGTTGCTTCGGCCCCAGTTGATGAGCTTGTCAAGCTGTCCTACTATTATGTTTGTGCCGGAGGCACGAAGCTCTTCGACGAGCTTTTCGATGTATTCATTGTCTTTCCATGCGTCGTAGGGCATGGATTTGGTGGTCACTTCCATTCGAGCGCTCCTTTCCGCCAGGCATATACGAGACCCAGCACCAAGATTGTGAAAAATACGGCGATGGCTGTGAGGCCGGCTGTGCCCAGGGCCTGCATCTTGACAGCCCAAGGGAAGAGAAATACGGTCTCGACATCGAACATCAGGAAGAGGATGGCGAATAAATAATAACCCACCTTGAATTGAGACATGCTCTCTCCTCGGGTGGGTATGCCGCATTCGTATGCCTCACCTTTCTGCGGGTTGTAAGAACGGGGCGAGATGAGGCCTGCGATCCACATCGCCAGCGCCACGAGGGCTGCGCCTGTGAGCAGGGCTGTAAGAGCCAGCACTGCGTTGTTTTCGATTCCGAAAATGCCTAAAGATATCATATTCGTTGCTAAATATATTTCCAGTAGCGTAATTGACAAACATACATACGGCTCGACAGGCTTTGCTTTTATGTGTTTGACAGACATAATCTTAGCCTGCGCGCGTATATGCTGCTGCGCAATAGTCTCATTAATTCTTGTGCAAAGGTATTAAAAAAATCCTAAAAGCCAAAATATTTTATCGGACGCGGACGGCTTTTGGGGCATCATCCGGCGTGTCTGTGGCAAAGTGTCATTTCCGTGTCAGTCGGAAGGTCTGTCATGCCATTCATGTCGCATTTTGCGAGGCGAATTATGATTCTTATGACAATCTGCGCCGATATTTACAGATTTTTACAAATTAATCAGAGGTGAATTTGGTTTTTCTTTTACAAAATTTATATATTTGCGCCGAAATCCTAAACCATTGCTAAAAAATGTCCAACAGATTTAACTTTTTGCTGATATTTACTACTTTATTTTCTGTCTGCCAAGCAGTCCCCGCTAAAAAAGGGGTGCACACCATGATTCAGCCGGATGGCTCTCCCGTAGATGTGTGTATCCATGGTGATGAGCATTTCGCCTATTACACCACCTCTGACGGCTATCTGTTGGCCACGCGCGGTGATATGTTCTATTTTGCCGGGAGTGTGGGGCGTGATGGAATGCCTGTCAGCTCAGGATTGCGGGCTGCCGACGCCGATCGCCGCACAGTTGCCGACAATTCGCTGTTGCAACGTGTGGGATGCCTCAGGCCTGATCCGGAGGCGGTGTCATCTGTGCGCAGGGCCACTGATGTGAATGGCATAGGCCGGTGGGGCAACGGCATGTCGTTTCCGGTCACGGGCGACCAGAAGGGTCTGGTGATACTGGTGGAATTCAACGACCAGAAGTTTCAGACTCCGGATGCTAACGCCTATTTCTCGCGGATGCTAAACGAGCCTGGATTTTCCGACAACGGTGCCACAGGCTCGGCGCGCGACTATTTCATAGAGTGCTCCGGAGGAGTGTTCCGCCCCACATTCGATGTATACGGGCCCGTGACGCTGCCTCATTCGGTGTCGTACTACGGTGAGGATATCACCATGCGTGACGATAATTGCCACCTGATGTTTGTGGATGCATGTGCGATGCTCGATGATCAGATTGACTTCCGGCAGTACGACCGCGACAAGGACGGATTCATTGACAACGTATTCATCTATTTCGCCGGCCTGGGGCAGAATATGGGGGGAGCACCCACCTCTATCTGGCCTAAGAATTGGAATATGTCTTCTGCCACTTCCAGCATACACAAGTATGATGGTGTCACGCTCGAATGCTTTTCCTGCTCCAACGAATGGCATGGAGACGGCCCGGAGGGCATAGGCACGTTCTGTCATGAATTCACCCATGTGCTCGGTCTTCCTGACCTGTACCGCACCAATTCGTCCTCGTCTTTCACTCCGGGAGCGTGGTCAGTGCTTGATTACGGCCCTTACAACAACAACGGCAGGACACCTCCGCTATATTCGGCCTATGAGCGCAATGCCTTAGGATGGATGCAGCCTGTGGAGCTTGATCATCCTGATGATATCTCACTGCGTCCGATTGGCACCAACGAGGCCTGCTGTGTGCGCACCGACAATCCCAAGGAAATATACCTCATAGAAAACCGCCAGCAGACAGGGTGGGACGCATATGTCCCGGGTCACGGGCTGCTTGTGTGGCATGTTGATTTTGTTGAAAGCATATGGCGCAACAACGCAATCAATAATAAGCCGGAGCACCAATATGTGGATATCGTGGAGGCTGATGGCTTGCAGGATGACCGCAACCGTGACGGGGACACTTTCCCGGGTGCGGCTGGTGTGACGTCCATCACCGATGATACCTCGCCTTCTATGCGCTCGTGGAGCGGTGCCGCGCTTGATACGCCTCTCACTGACATCACCGAGAATGCCGACGGTACGGTGTCTTTCAAGGTCAAAGGCGGTGCGCCGGTGATAGCTCCGGTGGTGGCTGCCGAGGCCACCGCAGTTACGCCTGCAGGATTCACCGCTTCCTGGACGCCTTCTGATTACGCCGATCTCCGGCATTACGAGATCACTGTCTATTTTCTGGCCGACCGTGACGGTATGCCATCCAAGGTATATGCGCCAGGCTATAACGGCCGGGATGTGGGCACGCAGACAAGCTGTGAGGTCACCGGGCTGAATTGCTCTACCCGATATTATTATTCTGTAAAAGCCGTGGGCCCGTACAGCAAGAGCCCTGAATCCAATGTGGTGGAGGTGAGCACCCTTGAGCCGACATTCGGCTATATGGCTCCCGGGGCCGGGCAAGCCACGGATGTCACCGACAATGGTTTCACTGCTACGTGGGGCGCTGTGGAAGGCGCCGTATCCTACCTTGTGACTGTATACACCAAGCTACCCGCCGATATGAATACCGATGTGGTGGATTTCACCGGTGGCATCAGTAAGATACCCGCTGGATGGAGCACCGGCTGCACCATGACTTACAGTATGAAATCGTTTGTAGGTGAGGCTGCGCCCTCGCTGCGCATGGCCAAGGACGGCGACGTGATATCCTCGCCGGTATACGGTGGCGATGTGCATTCGCTGAGCTTCTGGTGCCGGGGCAATCTGGCCGATGAAGTGAACAGTTGCCTGAAGGTGGAGGCCGTTGGGAATGTCGGGCGCACAGAGCTGGAGCCTGTGGTCATAACCAATGCCGCCGGTGGCGAAAAGGTGCGGTACACGCGGATGCCCGTCCATACCACGAGCGTGCGTATCACATATGTGTCGCCCGACGGCAAAGGCTCCGTTGCCCTGGATGATATCCGGGTGGAGTGGGGCGGAGACATGGAGGCTGTGCCTGTCCCGGGTCTGGAGTCCGTGGATGCCGGCGATGCTCTGTCGCTGCCAGTTGCCGGTCTGCAGAAAGGATGCACCTACTACTACACCGTAATGGCCGTGGATGCCGGCGGCACACGGTCGCTCCCGTCCGACGAGGTGGAGGTGACTGTGGGCTATCCCGCCGGTGTCATTGACAGTACCGTCGGTGCCGGCTACACCGTCAATGGCCGTGTGATCAACTTCTCCTCCGCTCAGGCCGAGGTATACGACTGCTACGGCCGTCGGGTGCATGTGGCCGCCGGGGCGGGCTCCGCGGTGTGTCTGCATCCAGGCCTGTATATTGTGCGCACTTCCGGTGACACTGCAAAAATACTCATACACTAACTCCAATATCCATTTTTATGAAAAAATTCTTATCACTGACACTTGCACTTGCTTTTGGAGCCGCCATCTGGGCGCAAGCCCCGGCTGCGATGAGGCAGGGCGACATCAAGCGGTCGGATTTTGACACATCGGGCCGTAGCATTACAGATCAGGAGCTGCGTCCGGTAGTTGACGGATTTGAGCCTGCTTTGTATAAGTCAGACTTCGACGGCAGGCAGACAGGCATCTACCGTTTGCCTCTGACAGCGGAATCGGCCGAGATGTCCGCGCCGTTTCGACGTACTGTGCCTGTGCTGGCTCCTGCGGCCGGTGGGGCCGGGACTGCGCGCGCCCTGATGATTTATTCCGATCTTCCTGCCGACCAATGGACTTCCAGTATAGTGGAGGTGCCCCTGTCGGGCACTCCGACGCAGTTCAACGTGCTAAAGTCCGGTGTGATGGGCCGTGACATGGCCGTGCACTATGGCAAGAAGTTCATGACATCTCATTTTTACAGCGGATATTACACACAGTATTGCTATGTATTCGACGATTCGTCGCTCGAACAGCTCAAGACGTGGGAGTATTACCGCGCCGACCTGCAGACATCCTGCTCGGCTTACGATCCTGCCACTGGCAATTTCTACGGATGCTATGTGTGCACGGTCGACGGTAAGGACCAGTGGGTGTTCGGATATATGACCACGGTGGAGTCGTACACAGGCTCCGGCATGATCACTGTGGTCAAGGCTATGGGCGATGATCGTTTCCATGGCATGATGTGCACCGCCCAAGGCAAGCTCTACGCCATCAACGGCGCAGGCACTCTGTTTGCAGTTGACAAGGCCACTGGAGATGCCGTCAGGGTGGGAGACACCGGTTGCAGTAACACATACGCTACATCAGGCTTTTATGATGATGCCTCGGGGATGATCTATTATGCCACATGCAACGACATGAGTTCGGCTCTCTATGCCATCGATCCGGCCACAGCCAAGGCCACGTATCTGTATGACATGCCTCACGGCGAGCAGCTTGTGGGTCTGTATGTCCTCGGACAGGACAAGCCCGCCGGTGTGCCGGCTCCTGCCGCCGACATCACTGTGGAGAGCGTGGCCGGCAGCCCCACTGCAAAAGTCACCTTCACCGCTCCCTCAACCCTCAACGACGGCTCAGCCGCTTCCGGCGACGTAGATTTCGAAGTGCTGGTGGGCGGCCGTTCGGTAAAGACCGGCACCACACAGTATGGCCGTGTCACCGAAGTGGAGTTCGAAGTGACGGAAAATGCCGAGGTCACCATAGCCGTGGTGATGAAAAATGCATCCGGCATAAGCGAGATCGCAAGCATATTCAAGTTTGTGGGCACGCCCAGACCACGCGCGCCATATTTCACCGGTGTGAAATTCAATAGCGACGCCTACTCGGTAAATGTGGCCTGGGAGGCTCCGTATAACGTCGAATCAGGCAACAACGGCGGCACAATCAACACTGCCGACCTTGAATTTGTGCTCACACGCTATCCTGACGGCAAGGTGGAGCGCTTCCCCTTTGCCACACGTTCAACGACACAGGCCATAGAGCGTAAGGAAGGCATGACAGTGTACTGGTATACCCTTGCTATGGAATATCACGGCGTGTCCTCTATGGTAGCGCAGGGCTCGAGCTTCTCCGTAGGTGATTATGTGGTGCCTCCTTATTCCGACGACTGCAAGAGCGGGCTCACATTGGCTTACTACTCGCAGATACTTACAGACACAGACACCAACAGATGGGATTATATCACCGCCCTGTCGGGGTTTGACTACGGTTACTTCTATCATGGCGCGGCAGGCAGGACAGAGCCTACCGACAGCTACTTTTTCATGCCTCCGGTGAAATTCGAAGGTGGCAAGACTTACAATTTCAGCTTCAAGGCCGCAAGCACCAACGTAGGCTGGCGCAACGAGCGCGTGGCCGTGTACATGGGTCGCGAGCGTTCCATAGAGAGCGTGCGTCAGCGTCAGCTCATGGCTCCTACCGAGATATACTCTATCCGCCAGGAAGGCGGTGAGGATTATACTCTGACACTCTATCCCGAGGAGGATGGCATCTATTACATCGCATTCCATCACTGCAGCGACCCCGACTTGCGCTTCTTGTATCTGGGACAGTTCCACATATCCGCCCCTCTGGCCACTGATGTTCCAGCGGCCGTAGAGAATCTGCGGGTCACGGCCGATCCCTCCGGTGCTTCAGATGTCACCATAGCGTTCGACCGTCCAGCCAAGACCGTGAGCGGAGCCGTTCTGACCGGTGAGGTCAAGGTGCGGATTGACCGCGACGGCACCACGGTGTACGACGATGTGATAGCTGATGCCAAGTTCTCCTGGCATGACCTTTCGCCCGTCAACGGCAACAATACCTATAGTGTGACCCCCTACAACGCCGGCGGCGAGGGTCCGATGGCGCAAGAGAATGTATATGTGGGATTCTCGCGCCCGGTGAATCCCGCGCGTCCTGTGGCCTGGGTCGGATCCAACACCGGCGAGGCTCTGCTCACATGGCAGCCCGTGACCGAGGATGACCGTGGTACGCCCCTCACCTCGTCCAGCGTATGGTATGAGGTGATGCGCCAGTATTATGATGCCGACGGCAAACTCCAGCGCGAGACCGTCGGTGAACACGTGACCGATACCCGCTTCACCGACCAGGTGGCAGCCGCGACCGCCGATCCCGTATACGTATCCTATTGGGTGCGCGCATGCACCCTGGGCGGCTACAGCCAGTGGGTGTCGTCCGACGCCATCTCGCTGGGCAAAGCCTATGCGATGCCGTTCGAGGAATCCTACAAAGACGCATCGCTCGCTTACACATGGTACTCCAAAGTGTTCTCCGGAGGTGCCGGTGAGTGGGGGATAGGCAGCGATGCCTCGTTCGACAACTGCTCGTCGGTCGACGGCGACAACGGCCTGTGTTTCTTCCGCGGCAGCAAGCAGAACACCTACGCAATAATGTATTCGCCGGTGATCAACGTTTCCGCTACAGCAAAGCATCCTGTGGCCTCGCTGTATTACTACGGACAGGGTGAGAATTGCCAGAACAAGATCGGACTGTGCGCCAACTGGGGCGAGGGCCTGTACCTCGTCAGTGAGGAAGTGTGCGGCCCCGACTGGGGATGGCACCGCATGGATGTCGACCTGACCAATGTCAAGGGCATGCCTGTGCAGATTGCCGTGCAGGTGGGCGTGATCAACATGAATTATGTGGTGTTCGACAAGGTACGCGTCTATGACCGCCCCGAACGCGATATCCACAACGTCACCGTATCGGGCCCCAATGTGATCACCGCAGGCGACGACGCCATATACACCATCTCCTATGAGAATGACGGACTCCAGCCGGTGAAAGGCTGCAAGGTGTCGCTATACCGCGACGGCGGACTTGTCGGCTCAGTGGAGAAGACCGATGAGCTTGCCCCAGGCGCCACCGCTTCAGTACAGATCACCGACCACACCAACTCCACATACAGCGAATCATGCAAATACTACGCCGTGGTGGAATGCAAGGACGATGAGGTTGACACCAACAACCGCTCATGCGACCACATCACGCACATTTACTTCAACGACGGATACCCGGTGGTGACAGGCCTCACCGCCGACCGTCAGGACAATGCCGTGAAGCTCTCATGGAATGAGCCCGAGATGGTCAACCTGCCCCTGCAGCAGACCACCGAGGACTTCGAGGGATTCACTCCGTTCGCCACATCCTTCGCCCCCTGGACCACCATTGACCGCGACGGACTCACTGCCGCGCAGCTGACCAATGACCTTGAGACACCGGGCATCACAGGCAAGCAGGTGGGCTTCTTCGTGCAGGATGCCTCGGCTGCCGGATTCAAGGAGCTCGGCGCACCCGTGGCGGCCTATTCAGGCACTAAATACATGGCCTCGATATGGAGCAAGAACGAATTCGGCAACCACAAGCCCAACGACGACTGGCTCATCACCCCTGAGCTCAGCGGCGAGGCTCAGGTGCTCACGTTCCTTGCCTCCAGTGTGGACAACAACTACAAGGAGACTTTCGAGATCTATGCTTCCTCAACGGGCAACACCATCTCCGATTTCGAGCTCATAGGACGCGTGACCGAGGCCAAGGCTGAATGGGTGCAATATTCCGGACGGCTTCCTGAGGGCACACGTTATGTGGCGTTCCGTTGCATATCCGACGGCCAGCTCATGCTCAAGCTCGACGATGTGTCCATGACCCTCAGGAGCGCACCTGAGATGGAACTGTCGATCATGGGCTACAATGTGTACCGCGACGGAGTGAAGATCAACGGCGAGCTACTCGAATCGCCTGAGTTCACCGACACCACCGCCGGCGACGGCGCGCATGAGTATGTGGTCACAGCCGTATACGACAAAGGCGAGTCCAATCCTTCCGAGAAAGCGTCAGTCCTCGCCGGTCTGAGCCTGATCACCACTCAGGGCATCTCTGTGATGGTCGACGGTCACGACATCGTAGTCAAGGGCGCGGCCGCACGGGCAGTGTCGGTGTCCTCGGTCAACGGAATGGCGGTTTACGCCGGTCAGGGCGACACACGTGTGAGCGTGGCCCCCGGCTTCTATATCGTGACAGTGGGAGGCGATGTATGTAAGGTGATAGTGAGATAATCTACGTCCCTCTCCGGTATACTTTTTTGGCCGCGGCGCATTCTGTGTCGCGGCTTCTTTTTCACCGACGCGCCGGGTGTGGAAAAAGCGGGAAAATGGAAAAAATAGTCTGTTATTGCATTGATATATCACTATTTATGATTTTCTCAGCGTTTGAGAAAACTGAAAAAAGTGGGAAAAAACCATCTCCGGCACTGACAAAATAAGCCGCGACACATCGGGTGCCGCGGCTAAGAGGTCGTTTAAAAGGAAATGTGTCAGCATCACCAGATCACCACACGGGTGCTGTCGGGGCGGAACATCTTGTCGCCTTCCTTGATGGAGAATGCCTCGAAGAACGGCTCGATGTTGCGCAGGCTGGCGTTCACTCTCCAGCGTCCGAGCGAGTGGGGGTCTATCTTGGTGCGGCGCAGTATCTCCTCGTCGCGGATGTTGCCGGCCCATACGTTGGCGTAGGCCAGGTAGAAGCGCTGGTCAGGCGAGAATCCGTCGATATCCACTGCTTCCTTGTCCTTGAGGGAATTGTGGTATGCGGTGTGTGCCACACGCAGGCCTCCCTGGTCGGCGATGTTCTCGCCCAGGGTGAAACGGCCGTTGGCGTGGGTGTCGCCCAGCACGATTATCTCGTCGAACTGCGCGGCCAGAGCATCGGCCAGCTTGGTGAATGCCTCGGCGTCGGCTGCTGTCCACCAGTCGGCGAGGTTGCCGTCCTTGTCGAACTGACGGCCCTGGTCGTCGAATCCGTGTGTCATCTCATGTCCGATCACCACGCCGATTGCGCCGTAGTTGAGGGCATCGTCGGCCTCGGGGTCGAAGAATGGTTTCTGCAGGATGCCTGCCGGGAAGCAGATCTCGTTGGTGGTGGGGTTGTAGTAGGCGTTCACGGTCTGGGGTGTCATGTACCAGCGGTCCTTGTCCACAGGCTTGCCGTAGTCGGCCAGATTATATTCGTTGTTGAATATTATGGCCTGCTGGATGTTCTCCCAGTAGGACTTGGATGGGTCGATGGTGAGGGCGGAATAGTCGCGCCACTTGTCAGGATATCCGATTTTCACGGTGAATGCGTTGAGCTTATCGTGGGCGCGCATCTTGGTGGAGTCGCTCATCCAGGTGAGCGCGTCGATGTGCTGGCCCAGGGCTTCCTGCAGGTTGCCTACCAGGGCGAGCATCTTGTCCTTGGATGTCTGGGGGAAGTATTTTTCTGCGTAGAGCTGGCCTAACGCTTCGCCGAGCATGCTGTTGGGCACGGCCATGGCGCGTTTCCAGCGTGGCTGCATCTCCTGTACGCCTGACACCACCTTGGAGAATTCGAAGCCGGCGTTCACGAAGTCGTCGCTCAGGTAATCGGAGGCCGATGAGATGTATCCGGCAGCCAGATAGTCGCGGAGCGCCTGCTCGTCGGTCTTGGCCAGGATGTCGTTGACCTCGGCCAGGAACCGGGGCTGTCCCACGATCACGGTGTCGACCTGCGGCACGCCTTCGGCAGCGAAGTATGCCTTGAGGTTGACGGCTGGATATGTCTTCTGGATCTGGTCGATGGCCATGGGGTTGTACGATGCGGCGGGGTCGCGGAGCTCCTCGCGCGACATTGATGCCTTGGCCAGGCGTGTCTCGATATCCATCACATTGGCCACCATGCGGTCAGCGTCGGCCTCGGAGTATCCGGCCAGGGTGGCCAGATTCTTCACGTATGTCTTGTAGGCGTCGCGCACTTTCTGCACGTCGGCTCCATCCTCGAGGTAATAGTCGCGGTCGCCCATGCCCAGGCCACCCTGCATGAGATACATGGCGTTGCGCGAGGCGTTGAGCATGTCGGCCTCCACTCCTGTGCCGAAGAATGCGCTCACACCGGCCATGGTGGAGAGGGCGGCGGGGATGGAGTCGCGTGTCATGGCATTGATCTTGGCCAGATCGGCTGCGATGGGGGCTGCTCCGGCGGCGTTGAGTGCTGTGCTGTCCATGCCCATGGCGTAGAGGTCGGCTATTTTCTGGGCGTTGGCGCCGGCATTGCGGTCGAGGCCTGTGATCAGGTCGTGCACTTGCTTGCGGTTTAGCTCACCCAGCTCGTCGAATGTGCCGAAGCGTGAATATTCGGCGGTGAGGGGATGGGCTTTCATCCATCCGCCGCAGGCGTAGTCGTAGAAGTCCTCCTGTGGTGCCACGGAGGTGTCAAGGTTGGCAGTGTCGATGCCCTTGACCGATGTCGAAGATGAGTTGCAGTTTGTCATTGTCAGAGTGCAGATACTTGCAGAAAGAATGACGGTGAGAGTCTTTTTCATATGAATTATAATATGTACAATGCCGCAAAGTTACAAAAAAATATCCGCATGCGCCAAATTGCAATTTGCTGTTGTGTGGCTGATGCCGGGCTATGTGACAATCTGTAAGCGTCCGGTGTGAAATTTTGGATATTTGCGCGTCAGTTTGCTTTTAATCTGAATTTATAATGCAAAATAATGTTAAATCAATAAACTTTTGCTTGTCAATATTTGCCGACTATGGAAATATGGCATATATTTGCAATGTGTTTTTCATGGTATTAGATTTAAGGTTAACTAAGGTTGGTTGTCGTGAGGCAATCAATTTTTTTGCCCTTAATCAATAATACAGGCAGCCTCACGCGGGGGCTGCCTGTATTTGTATGAGTGTGTTGAGGCTTATCTTACTGCCACCTTGCATGCATGTCCGTCTACGGTCACTACATATAGTCCGGCTGGCACATGCAGGCGATTGCCATAGCTGATGCCCGACAGGGAATTGACCTGCACGCAGGAGTACGCGCCTTCGATTATGATGCGTCCGTCTCCGCCGGTCACGCGGGCGTGCTCCCGGTCGGCGGTTACATCGCCGATGCCGGCATCTTCGCCGGTGACATACACCGCGAATCCGTTGGCGGGCAGATCCACGGCCACGGCTGTGCCGGTGGTGGACCGCAACTGCGGCTCTATGCCCTGCGACGCGCATACCAGGCGGGCGTTGGCTGGAGTGAGGCGCTCGGCCGAGCGGCATTCCACACTTTTGCTGCCGCCCGAGATGGCCGGATTCACGAAGAGTATTGCCTCGGCTGTGCCGCAGTCCAGCCGGTAGGTGCGCACCGTTGAGAGCAGAGTGGCCAGCCCGGACGACACGAATTTGGTGTCGCGGCCAAACAGCGAGGGATACTGCATGCGTAGCCCGATCAGGGCCTGATATACATCGTGCAGGTGCTTGCGGTCGGGATCCTCAAGATAGCTCCATATCACTTTCTTGGTGCCGGTGTCGTTGCCGGAGGCGTTCTTGGTGGTCTGGTCGGCTCCGAGTTCGCCGAATTGCCAGATCATCTTCGGTCCTGGCGACATCAGCATCTGCGCGGCCACCGCGCCCAGGCGGGCGGTGCGCACCGTGATGTCCGACTTCACAGCCACAGACGCTCCCTTGGTGGTCTGATAATAGCCCATGCGCTCCTCGTCGTGGCTCTCGGCGTATGCCACCGTAGAGCCCCAGGGATGGCCGTCGTTGGCCGAATAGAAGCGGGTGAACTGGTTTATGCCATCGGTTTGTCCGGCGGCATACTGGAGCGATGGATATCCGGCGTTGGCCCAGCATAGCTGGCCGTCGGTGTCGTATAGCTCCTTCTCCTCCTGCAGGGCGCAGAAATGCTCGTTGATGTGTATTCCGTCGGGCTTCACGGCGCGTATGGCGGCGTTGAGGGCGCGCAGGTTGGCGATGCGGCTGGCATTGTATTTGCTGCCCTCGCGGTCGGATGCATAACTGTCGCTGTCGCCAAGTCCCTTGGACAGGTCAAAGCGGAAGCCGTCCACATTGTATTCGGTCATCCACCATGTGATGGCATCCGCCCACTGGCGGCGCACCAGCGGATGCTCCTGCTTCCAGTCGTTGAACACACTGTAGTCGTGCGGGGCGGTGGCGTTGTAGAAAGGATTGTTGTTGCTGTACATCTGATACCAGGGGTGCAGTCCGTCGCTGTGGTTGAGCACGATGTCAAGGATCACGGCTATGCCGTTGCGGTGGCATGTCTCCACGAATTCCTTGTATTGCAGCGGTGTGCCGTAGGCCTTGTCGGGCGCCATGTAGAAATTGGTGTTGTAGCCCCACGAGTTGTTCCCGCTGAATTCCATTATGGGCATCAGCTCCACGGCGTTCACGCCTAATTCCTTCAGATATGGTATTTTTTCTATGGCGGCGGCCACGGTGCCGGAGCCGTGGGCCATGCCCTCGGTGCCGGTGAAGTCGCGCAGCAGCATCTCGTAGATCACCAGGTGGTCGTGGTCGGGAATCTTGAATTCTGAGAACTCGTAGTCCCACATGCGTCCGCAGTAGATGGCCATCATGGTCTCCGGAGCGCCCTTTAGGATGTCCTGTAGCCCGGGGAACACATCCTCGGAGATGCTTTTGTCGTTATAACAGTCGGCCACCAGAGAGGCATATGGGTCGGCCACCTTGTAGCGGTTGTCCACATAATAATAGTAAGGGTAGGGGGTGTTCTTGTCCAGACCGCTCACGGTGATCCAGAAGTAGCGTTGCCCCTCGTAGTCCTGGTAGCTCATCAGATTCTTTTCCAGCACCTGATAGTTGTCCCACGAGGGTACGATGGTCACGCTCGCCTTCTTCGGAGCGGCCAGGCAGAAGGTCACAGACCCGTCGGCATTCTCGGTGGCCCCCATGCGGGGCACACCTCCGGGGTAATCCACCTGTGGGGAGTTGGCGCCTATGCCAAAGATTGCCGACAGCAGAGCCGGCCAAGCAAAAAAACGTCTCATATGTTCAAATCGGTATGCAAGTAGTATGATAATGCTGCAAAGTTATCCATAATTTCGCATTCATGCGTAATCAAGGCGCACAAAAATTCTTAAAAGGCATACGTTTATGGCAGTTCGCAAAAAAAATCGTAACTTTGCATCACAACTTCTTAAAAGACGCGGGAGTTTGACAGTTAGAGCCTTCAAAAAATAGCATATAAAATTGACACCAAAT
>X363_Desmarests_Spiny_Pocket_Mouse__coassemble_315_pt1 | contig 33692 bp, 26 predicted proteins | sample X363_Desmarests_Spiny_Pocket_Mouse__metabat2_high_PE_013 | metagenome-assembled genome bin X363_Desmarests_Spiny_Pocket_Mouse
TCACGGCGGCACTCCTCCCAAAAATCCGTTGGCCGCCGGCAATCCTGCATTGACCACATTCCGCATGGCGCCGCGAAGCGGCTGCATCCACTATAACCGCCGGCTTCTGCCGCGCGGTGGCAATGCTCATCTACACAGATGATGTCGCGAAGCGACTACACCCACCACAGGGAGACTCCTGCAATATAGTCACGGCGGCACTCCTCCCAAAAATCCGTTGGCCGCCGGTAATCCTGCATTGATCCCATTCCGCATGGCGCCGCGAAGCGGCACTCCTCAATTAAAAAATCCGTTGGCCACCGGCAATCCTGCATTGATCCCATTCCGCATAGTGCCGCGAAGCGGCTGCATCCACTATAACCGCCGGCTTCTGCCGCGCGGTGGCAATGCTCATCTACACAGATGATGTCGCGAAGCGACTACACCCACCACAGGGTGACACATGCAATATAGTCGCGGAAGCGGCACTCCTCAATTAAAAAATCCATTAAATCCGTCGTCCCCCTAAGATTCAGTATTCTGCCTTTCGATCTTGCGGTTGAGGCGGCGGCGGTCAGCGTCAAATAGCCATCCCCATTTATTGAAATAGCGGCACATGTTCACTATATGCACACGCAGCATCCGCAGACTGTGGTACGACGCCGCGCGGTGGGCATGCACCGCCGTCACCGCCGGATAATACACCGTGCGCCAGCTTTCGTGCATACGCCGGCTCAGATCTATATCCTCGGCATACATGAAAAACCGTTCGTCGAACAGCCCAACATCCTCCAGAGCCTCGCGCCGCAGCAGCATGAAGCTGCCCTGGATATACGGCACATCAGCCGGCTTGTCGCCAAGCTCCTTTTTAAGCAGATACTTGCGGTCAAGAATCCGCGCCACAGGCGGGAAAAACCGGCGGAAAAACACATTGGCCGGCGTAGGTATGCGCCGGCAGGTATACTGCACACGTCCGTCGGGATAGAGCATCCGCGGATGCATCATGCCTATGTCGGGATGACGGTCAGCATAGTCCAGCATCCTGTCCACCAGACTCGGGTCAAACACCATATCCGTATTCAGCACTAAATGATATGGATACCCGGCCGCCATCGACTTGCGGATGGCGATATTGTGAGCTGCCCCATAGCCGGTGTTCTCATTGGCGATATATTCCACCTTGTCATACTCAGCACATACATCAGCAATACGCTTTTCCGAGGCGTTGTCCACTACATATATCCTTCCCACTCTCGCACTCGCGAGCGCAGAAAGACAACTCCTGAATTCATCCTCAGGCGTCAGATATGTCACCAATGACACAGATATCATACTTTTTTATCGTTAAAATACGCTTAATATTGCAGCCGTTAATATTTATTAATTTTTGTGTGCCGCCACTTGGCACACCCTCGTGAGTATCTTTGCGCTGTAAACGATTAAGGTATAGCATACATGAAGACAATCACCCTCTCCGACATCATTTTCGCCCGCGCCACCATGATGGGCCGTGAAATCGCCAACATACGCCTGCACGGCATAAGCTCGATGGACGACCTCGTGCGCCGGCTCCGTGCTGAATTAGGATCCGTATTCGGCATGGTCACAGTGAGCATCCGCAACCTTTCCCAAGGCTGGACCCAGCAGCGCGCCCTGATACTGCGCTGATCACCAACTAAAAACTAACAACTAAAAACTAAAAAACCAACATCATGCATCCATACTTCAAAGACACATGGCACAAAGCCATCGAGCCGCTGGGCAAGACCACACGCCGCCGCATCATAGCCGCCGTAATCGAATACCAGTTCACAGGCGAGCTACCCACCGACCTCTGCGCCACGGCCACAGCCATCTTCAACATCATAATACTCGAAATCAACCCCGAGGCCACCATGGCCATCCCGGCTCCCCCTCGCCGGCGCACACCCGCCCCGGCCGCAGACACAGAAGAAACCGCCGACACCCCACACAAGGCCACCCGCCGGACTGCCACCCCCAAGCCACGTGCAAGAACGACACACCTTGATTACGTACCCTTCACCGGAGCCGCACCCTACACCGTGCCTCTCATCGCCGCTTCCGGCCTCCCGCGCTCCCAGTAGCTGGAGTTGCAACTATATTTACATTATTTCACAAATTTTATTTATTTTTCATATGCATTTGCGTCGTAAAACATTATTTTTGTGAACCCCTAAAGGGCATCCTATACACTAATTCACATAACAATTGCGTATGAAAATCTTTACCAAAACCTTAGCGGCGCTCTGCGTGGCCTCCATAGGCATCGGCAGCGGCGCCAATGCCCAGACCAAAGCCTACGGCTATCTTTTCGGCAACAAGAATGACAAGCACGGCTTCGTATCGTTCAACATCGACCATCCTCAGACACTCACCCTCGAGAGCAGCCGCGACTACGGCTCCAGCTACCCCTCCGCAGGCGAATACGTCGATGGCAAGATCTACACCTACCGCGTCACACCAGGCGATTACTTCGAACTGGAGGCCGAATCATGGGCCGTATACGACGCCGAGACCTTCTCGTGCGAATATAAATACACATCCAACAACCGCGTGGTGGACATGACTTACGACTACACCACAAACACCATGTATGCCCTGGTAGAAGACCGCTACACCTCCGGCACTCTGATGCCCACGAGCCTCTACGCTGTGAATCTCTCTGATGGCACACTCACTCTTATCGGAAGCCCCGGCGAACTGAAAGCAATCGACGGCAACAACAAGGTGGCCGACGACGCCCTCATCACCCTGGCTTGCGACAATGCCGGACAGTTATACGCCATGTCCTCATACCGTTACCTCTACAAGGTGGACAAATTCTCCGGAAAAGTAGAGCAGGCCGCTCCACAGCACAATCTCGGCACAGCGAGCCAGTTCCAGTCCATGGCCTTTGACACACAAGGCCGTCTGTGGTGGGCACAGCAGCACCCGAGCTACGGGCACTTCTGCGAAATAGACCTCACCACCGGCATCCCGGGCGGTTTCGTTGATTTCAGAACCGACTACGAAAAGCTAAACAAATTAGGCGACGACGACCAGGTGACAGTCCTATTCTTCAAGGAAAAAACCGTGCGTGCCGCATCCATCAAGGCCGTAACAGACCTCAAGGCCGAGGTTGACGGCACCAATGTCAACACCGTAAAACTCACATGGGCACTCCCCACCCAGGACTACAGCGGCAACACGGCCACTCCTACAGCCATAAAGGTCTATTGCATCGGCAAATCTGAGCCAATCGCCACACTACCGGGCGATGCCACTTCCTATACTGACACCAACGCCCCTAACGGCGACACCACCTACGAAGTGATCACCGTTGGCGCCGACGGCGACGGCTTCCCCGCATTCACCTCTGTATTCGCAGGGTACGACCGTCTGAAAGCCGTTTCAAATATCTCCGTGACAATCGCCGACAGCCACGCCACGGTCACGTGGGATGCACCCACAGCGACCGTCAATGGCGGATATGCCGACTTCAACACAATCACTTACAATGTATACCGCGTAAAAGGCGAGGAGCAGACAAGCGTGGCCACAGGAATCACTGAAAAAGAATTTTCCGAAACTATCGCCGAGGCCGGTGGCTACTACTATGTGATTGAGCCAATAAGCGGCGGTGTGGCCGGCGTGCGCGCCAATTCCGAGACATTTGTGCTAAGTTCAACCTTCACAATCCCCTACTTCACTGGCTTTGAGGACGACCAGGACGGCCTGCAGTGGACAATGATAAACGACCCCGCAAGCTCCGGCTGGATGATCGGAAACAAGAGCTACTGCTACGACGGCAAAAAGACTGCCATCGGCGTCACAGGCGGCAAACCGTCCAACGACTGGCTCATATCACCGCCGATCGCATTCGAGGCCGGCAGCTATATCATTGATTTCTATGGCAACGGCGCCTCATACGACACCCACTCCTTCGACATCTGCCTTGGCACAGACCCCACAGAGCCTGAATCCTTCACCCAGAAGCTCTATTCAGTGGACAACGCGAAGGTATTTGAAAAGAACGGCCCCAATGCCGCAGGAAAAGCCGAAGGCTGGACACATGTGGAAGCTCCTGTATTCAAGGTTGAGAAAGCCGGCACATATCACCTGGGTATCCACAACCACAACACCTGCACATACTCCAATCTCCGCATTGACAACCTGTCGATAACCAAGGCTGAAGGCAGCGGTATCGCATCTGTTGAAAGCGATGCCAAGGTATCAATCATCAATCGCCAAGGCGAGATCGCCGTATCCGCCACATGCGGGATTCAGGCCATCAGCGTGATCAGCATGGCGGGCAGCGTGGTATACACCACCCCGGCCAACGGCACTCAGGCCTCAATCTCCTGCGGCGATGTAGCCAAAGGCTTGTACATAATAGCAGTAAGCCTCAGCGACGGCACCACATCATACATGAAAGTAGCTCTCTGATCTGCCTTACACAAAAAAATACGGTATGGGTTCCAAATTGGAATCCATACCGCATTTTTTTTGAGCGAATGCTATTGAGCCACGGCACGGAACGTGCGGTCCACATCCATTCTGTGCTGGAGATCCTTGGTCTCGAAACGCAGGAACGGAGCCTTCGTCTTCACATCCTCAAGACGTGAATAAGTGGCAAACTCGGCACGCATGGCCGGTGTGAGCATGCGCCTGTAGGTATCGGCCAGCGCGGGCTTGAGGCTGTCAACCTGCGGCTCCTGTGCATCGGTGATGACATTGCGCGTGAACTCCACAGCCTCAGGGTCGATATCCACCCTTAGGGTAGAGTCGTCGAATATGATGGCGATCTCATCGTCCTCATGCTCCACGAACTGCCAGGAGCCGCTGATCGATGCCGTCGCGGCCACACTTATCTCATAAGGAGCATCTATGGCCACACGCTCAGCCATTGGCTCGGTGAAATCCACCATCGAAGTGAAATTCACAGTGCCGTCGGCGGCAAAATCTATGGTAGTGGTAGATGTGGCCGTGGCTGTGCCTGAGACCTGCACGCGGGTAGGCTCTCCCACCCATCGGCCAGACACATCCGGACGCTTATCGCACGAAGACACGGTAGCGGCAAGAGCCACCATGCATAACAGTGTAATCTTTTTCATAATCGCATTAGTTTGAATTATGAATTATTAACAAAATAAAAGGCGCTAATGTTCACTATTCCTCCCCCGGAAGCGCCGAGGCGATGGCCTGGCGCGACAGCGACATCAGCTGCTGCAGGTCATGACCCGAATCGCCAGCCTCAATGGGGCGGTGTATGGTCAGGGTGATGTGTCCCGGGCGCGGGAGCAGGGCTGTGCGCCGCATCACATGGTAGGCACCGTCGATGGTGATTGGCACCACCGGAAGACCGAATTCCACGGCCAGTGTGTAGGCTCCGCGCTTGAAGCGACCCATCCGTCCGGTGAGTGTGCGCGATCCTTCGGGAAACACCACCACCGACATGCCTGTGGCCAGTTGCTTCTCAGCCGCCTCCATGGTCTGGCGTATGGCCGATGGCGAGGAATTGTCCACAAAGATCTGACCAGAGCACCGGCAGCTGTAGCCGACGAACGGTATCTTCTCAAGCGACTTTTTCATCATCCAGCGGAAATTATGCCCGAGCCACCCATAGATGGAGAAGATATCATACGCCCCCTGATGGTTGGCCACGAACACATAGGATGTGCCGCGACGGATGTTCTCGCGCCCGCGCACCGACACCGTGACAAACGAAAGCCAGCAGAATAGGCGCGCCCAGCATACCGCCGGATAATAGCCCCATGTGCGCCCCATGCCCAGGGCGCTCCCGATTATGGTGACTGTGGCGGTAATGACCGTGATCACTACGACCAGCGGTATCATAATTAATACCTGATAGATACGGTACAGAATCATTTTTATTAAGTATGAAGTAAAATTTAAAATTAAAAATTAAAAATTTTTAATTAACGATATACCGAGGCACGCACGCGCTGGCCTTTGATCTTTGCCTGACGGAACGCGTCAACCACCGCGTCGGCCCGGTCGCGAGGTATCGCGGCCACGGCGCAGTGGTCTTTCACCACAATTTTGCCCACCTGGGCCGATGTGAGAGCCGCCTGCTTCACTAAGAAGCCGAGGATGTCCGACTTGGAGAGCTTTTCTTTCTTTCCGGAATTAAGATAGAGAGTGGCCACCGGAGATGCATCGGGGTGAAAATCCGCAGCAGGCGCCGGCACATATTCACGGTCGTAGTCCACATATTCGGGTATGTCCTCGCCGGAGCTGAGTATGGCGTAGACATGGCCTGTGGCATCCACGCGGGCAGTACGGCCATTGCGGTGAGTCCAGTTCTCGGGCGACGGAGGCATATGGTAATGTATCACGGCATCCACCTTGTCAATGTCAAGGCCGCGTGAGCCCAAGTCGGTTGACACGAGCACGGGGGTGGTGCCGTTGTTGAACATGTCAATGGCCAGCTCGCGTTGCAATTGGTCCAGACCTCCGTGATACAGCCCTGCGGGGTATCCGGCCTTACGCAGGTGATTGTATACGCGCTCGGCGCTCTCGCGATGATTCACAAAGATTATGGCCTTGGCTGGACGCACCGCGGCCAGAAGATCGGAGAGGGTCTGCAACTTATCCTTTGACGGACTGGTGACCAGGGCGATATCCATGCGCGAACGCGGGGCTTCGGTCTTGACCGAAAAATCAATGGTCTTGGCTTGCGACATGTCTATGAAATCAGGCATCTCGGCAATCTGCGTGGCCGATGTGAGGGTGACGTACCTGACATGGGTCATGCGGCGCACTATGCGGCGCATCTGGTCGTGGAAGCCAAGCTCGAGGCTCTTGTCGTACTCGTCGAGCACAAGCTGCGAGGCGCGGGACACGTCGATGGAGCCGCGGTTGATATGGTCGAGGAGCCTTCCGGGAGTGGCGACTACCACTGCCGGCGTCACGCTCAGGGAGTTCACCTCATCGGCCATCGAATGCGCACCATAGAGCACGGCGGTCTTGAGCGGAGCGGCCACGGGACGCACCACGTCGGCGATCTGAATCACAAGCTCGCGCGACGGCGCGATGACCACTGTCTGCACATGATCGCAGTCTTGCCTCAGACGCTCCACCATGGGTACAGTGAAAGCCAGGGTCTTGCCAGACCCCGTGGGGGCCAGCAGCACGATGCGCTGGGCGCGGGCCTGCTGGACGGCCTGCTGCATCGGGTTCAACTGCCGCACGCCGTGGCGGCGCCCGATGTTGGTGAGAATATCCTTGAGTGTCATAGCCATAAATCTGTTATTTTTCTGTTTCACTAAGTACCTTGTCTAATTGAGCTTGAAGTTCTTCTTTCTTTGGTAGGTACAACTGATAACGGGCCACAAAGAGTTTGTTGGTGATTCCTTCCAGAGCATATTCCATCAATACTTCATCGCGTTTGGCTCCGAGAATGATTCCAACCGGAGGGTTGTCGTCAGGCATACAGACCTCGTTCTTGAAATAGTTCAAGTATAGATTCATCTGTCCTATATCACCATGCGATATTTCATTACGTTTGAGGTCTATTAAGACATAACATTTTAATATGCAGTGGTAAAACACCAAATCGACCTTGAATTGCCGACCGCCGATCGGCATCACATACTGGCGCCCTATAAAAGCGAATCCACGGCCAAGTTCAAGAAGGAATTTCTCCATGTTGTCTTTGAGAGCCTTCTCCAAGTCACCCTCTTTATAACGCTTTTTCTGAGGGAGCCCGGTGAATTCCAATACATAAGGATCGTGAAGAATGTCTTCAGCCGTAAGAATCGGATGTCCGTGTCTGGCAAGAGCAAGCACACCTTCTTTGTCTGCGCTGAGAGCAAGACGATGGAAGAGCGAGGATTTGATCTGGCGCTTCAACTCCCTGACCTTCCACCTTTGGTTTATGGCTTCTTGAAAATAGAACTGCATCTCCATCTCGTCCTCGCATTTCAGAAGTTCAAAGTAGTGGCTCCATGTCAATAGGTGAGACACCGTCTCACTTTTTGGAAAGCAAAGATAGAATTTCCTCATATATATGAGGTTGGACCGGCTGAAGCCTCTGCCTCTACGTGCCGTAAGGTCTTTTGCCAAACGGGTAATAAGAAACTTCCCATATTCAGCGCGGATTTTGCCCTGCTGTTCAAACTCAATGATGTATTGCCCCGTCTGCCAGTTTGCATCTAACAGTTCAGTATTGACAGCCTCTATCGCACGATTTTTCGCCGATGTCCACAAATTGTCGATACGACAAATCAAATCGTCGTAATCAGAATGCGGCACAAGCGCAAAGATATCTTTCGTCCTATCAGTCATCGTCATTATCATTTAGAAATCATCGTCGAACATGCCCGAATCCAAATCATCATCGAAGTCTTGCTGAATATAATCATTCCGGTCATAACCTCCATATACACCACTATGGTAATCATTATTATGTGAGTAGAAAGAATTTTCTTTTAGACCATCAACGGTACCATACTGGGAGGTTGTTTCCATTTTGAAAATAACCAATTCCTGCTGCACCTCTCCCTCTGCAAGAATATTCTTCAGAGGTCTGCTTACAGCCTTTTGAGCAATCTTGATTCATTTCAATTTGTCCTTTGTGTTCAATAATATAACGATATAACAAAATTAAGGGGCTGTTTAATAATGAATAAAAAATAAGCAGTGGATGCCGGAGCAGATTTTGATATGAGACATAATCGGCTTACCGCTTTGCTATGTAAAAAAATCACCATTTTTCACATTTCTTTTTAAACAGCCTCTCAGTCTCGCGCCTTAGTCCTTGGATTATTTTTTGTTGGTCATTTTATCTGAAAAAATCGATATACCGGAGGGTCGGTATATCGATTTGGGGATTGGTATAAAGTACCGGTTATTTTGCCAGTTCGGCTACTTTCTGTGCCAGACCGGGATAGATGGCCTGGGCGGCCTCCTCGAGTGAGCTTACGTTTTCGAGCGCGGAGTCGGTGACGAAGGCGTCGGTGCCAACATATGTGGTGGCAGTACCGTCGGTGGAGATGAACACCAGCGTCGGGATGGCCGACACGCCGAAGGCTTCGGCTGTCTGACGGTTATTGTCGATGTCCACGGAGTAGAATTTCACTTTGCCGGCGAATTCTTTGGCGGCCTTGTCGAATGCGGGGGCGAGCATCTTGCAGGGGCCGCACCAAGTGGCGTTGAAGTCGATCACAGTGGCCACCTCGGGCTTCATGCCGGGGCGGAACTGATTGTCGTCGGTGACGGTGATCACGCCGTCGGCAGCCTGAGCGGCAGCTTCCGCCACTTCTACGGTAGCGGTCTCATCCTCGGCGGCTGTATTGGCTTTTTCAGCGGAGGAGGAGCAGGAAACAGCGGCCATGGCTGTGAAAGCCACGGCTGCTGCCAGTAATGTTTTCTTCAGGGTTTTCATATTCTATCAGAGTGCTGCTGCAAGGGCGGCATTGGTCTTGTGGACTGCGGCTGCGCTCTTGGCGAAGAGTTCTTTTTCTTCGTCGGTGAGATCGAATGCCACGATCTTCTCGATGCCGTTGCGGCCAAGGATACAGGGCACGCCGATGCAGAGGTCTTTTTCGCCGTATTCGCCGTCGAGCAGGGCTGAGCAGGAGATGAGCTTGTGTTCGTTGTGGAGGACAGCCTCAACCACCTGTGCTCCTGCTGCACCGGGAGCGTACCATGCGGAGGTGCCAAGGAGCTTGGTGAGGGTGGCACCGCCCACCATGGTGTCGGCAGCTACCTTCTGGAGCTGTTCAGCGGGCATCAGTGTGGATGCGGGGATGCCGCGGTAGGCAGCGTAGCGTGTGAGGGGGATCATGGTGGTGTCACCGTGGCCGCCGATCACGATGCCTTCGATCTCGTTGGGGTTGGCTTCGAGGGCGAGGCTGAGGAAGTATTTGAAGCGGGCGCTGTCGAGGGCACCGCCCATACCGATGATACGGTTTTTGGGGAGACCTGTCACCTTGTGGATCAGATAGGTCATGGTGTCCATGGGGTTGGAGATGCAGACGATCACTGCGTCGGGTGAGAATTTGAGCACGTTCTCAACCACAGACTTCACGATGCCGGCGTTCACGCCGATCAGCTCCTCGCGTGTCATGCCGGGCTTGCGGGGGATACCGGAAGTGATCACCACGACATCAGAGCCGGCTGTCATGGCGTAGTCGTTGGTCACGCCCACCAGACGGGTGTTGATACCGAGGATATTGGCAGTCTGCATGATATCCATGGCTTTGCCTTCGGATACGCCCTCCTTGATATCGAGAAGGACAACTTCGTCGGCAACCTGACGGGTCACCAACACATTAGCGCAAGTGGCGCCCACATTTCCGGCGCCGATAATAGAAACCTTTGACATAATGTATTAAAAGTTAACTAAGTTGTATAACAATATTCATAAATAGACAGTTGGAAAACGTGGTCTGTTTTCACATGCAAATTTAGTTAAAAATCGGAGAGTCGGCAATTTTATACGGAAAAAAATCCGTAATTTTGCAAAGTTAACAATATCATCACGATAAACTGATACATTTCACCGACAATTCCTGCTGATGAAAGATTTCATTAAGATACTGTTGCGGTTTGTCCCGCCGTACAAGAAATACCTGATACTGAACATCATATTCAATATCCTGTCTGCCATTCTCACCCTGTTTTCCTTCGCGGTGATCATACCAATCCTTGAGATGCTCTTCAAGATCCGCGAGGCCACGTATGTGTATATGCCCGTGGGATCGGCGTCGCTCAAGGATGTGGCGGTGAATAATTTCTACTACTACACGCAGCAGTCGATAGAGATGTTCGGGCAGGCCAACACTCTGGCATTGCTGGCCGCTGTATTGGTGGTGATGACGGCGCTGAAGACGGGCACCGCCTATCTTAGCTCCTACTTCATAGTGCCGCTGCGCTCGGGCATCGTGCGCGACATCCGCAATTATGTCTACGACAAGATCACCACGCTCCCTATCGGATTCTTCACCACCGAGCGCAAGGGCGACGTGATGGCGCGCATGAGCGGAGATGTGGCCGAAGTGGAGAATTCCATCATGGCATCTCTGGACATGTTCTTCAAGAATCCTGTGATGATAATCGTATGCTTAGGCATGATGATAGCCATTTCGTGGCAGCTCACGCTATTCGTGCTCGTGCTGCTGCCGCTGGCCGGCGTGGTGATGGGCCGCGTGGGCAAAAGGCTCAAGCGCAAATCGCTCGAAGGCCAGAACCAATGGGGCTCACTGATGGCCAATATTGAGGAGACATTGGGCGGACTGCGCATCATCAAGGCCTTCAACGCCGAGGACAAGGTGAAAGCGCGCTTCCATCGCGAGAATCAGGTGTTCTACCGTATCTCCAACAATGTGGCCCGGCGCCAGTCGCTGGCCCACCCCATGAGCGAATTCTTAGGCACGGTGGCCATATCCATCGTGCTGTGGTTCGGCGGTTCGCTGATATTGTCGGGCGCATCAAGCATGAACGCAGCCTCGTTCATATATTACATGGTGATATTCTACAGCATCATCAACCCGGCCAAAGACCTCTCCAAGGCCATGTATTCGATACAGAAAGGACTGGCCTCGATGGAACGCGTGGACCGCATACTCAACGCCGACAACCCCATCAAGGATCCCGCCGACCCCAAACCCATACCCGCCTCGGGGACAATCCGCTACGAAAATGTGACATTCGCCTATGCCGACACTCCGGTGATCGACGGTGTGAGCCTGGAGATACCAGCCGGCGCCACCGTGGCCTTGGTGGGACAGTCCGGCTCGGGCAAATCCACCATTGCCGACCTGCTGCCGCGATTCTATGATGTGGCTTCCGGTGCCATCACCATCGGCGGTGTGGACATAAGACAGCTCAAAGTACACGACCTGCGCTCGCTCATGGGCAACGTGAATCAGGAGGCCATACTCTTCAACGACACATTTTACAACAACATAACCTTCGGCGTGGAGGACGCCACCATGGAGCAAGTGGTTGAGGCCGCCAAGATAGCCAACGCCCACGAATTCATCACCGCGAGCGAACAGGGCTACGACACACCCATCGGCGATCGCGGATGCCGCCTCTCCGGTGGCCAGCGCCAGCGCCTGTCCATAGCCCGCGCCATACTGAAGAATCCTCAGATCTTGATTCTCGACGAGGCCACATCGGCTCTTGACTCCGAAAGCGAACACTTAGTGCAGGAGGCCCTGGACCGGCTGATGCAAAACCGCACCACACTGGTGATAGCCCACCGCCTGAGCACCATCCGCAACGCGTCCATGATATGCGTGATGCACGAGGGGCGCATAGTGGAGCGCGGCACCCACGATGAGCTTCTGGCCATAGAGGGCGGCTATTACCGCCATCTGGTGGACATGCAGAGTTTTTGAGAATGCATAATTCATAATTTGAGGTAGACAACGGATTGAACGGATGAGACGGATTAAACGGAGATTTTTATTTTTTTATCCGTAAATCTCCGTTGTTATCTGTATATATCCGTTGTATGCTTTTGATAGACAGCGTATGGATAGGGTGCATTTGTTCAATCCTGAAAATGACCTGGCTCTGGCAGCGGGGACGGCAAATTACACCGCGCCGAAGGCCGCGCTGCGGCTGCGAATGGCCGGAGCGGCACTTCCGCTGTGGTATGCCGGAGACGGTGACCATGTGATGTGTCACAGCGCGGACTGCCATTGGCTGGAACGTGTGCGCACGGATTTCATGATTCATGCCGACATCCTTGACCACCGTCCGCATCCGGGGGAACGCCCCGAGCCGTGGGGATGGTCGGCGGCGGTGAGGAAGGAGTTCGGTGATGCAGGATTCCCAACCGATGCCCTTCCGACTGTCTCTGAGATAAATGTGATGCGCGGACTGTCGCACCGGCGCACCGGGGCGGCTGTGGCGCAGCGTGTGGCTGCGTTGCTTCCCGATCTGGATCTTCCGCCGGCAGCGGAGGAGATACGGAGCTTGGCCGAGGCCGAGGAATATATGCTCCGGTCAGGCGGCAAAGTGTTCTTCAAGGCTCCATGGTCGTGCAGCGGCCGGGGTGTGACAGACAGCCGCACTTGTGGCACATCCACAGCCCTGGGTCACGCCGCCGGGTATATCCGCAGCCAGGGCAGCGCGATGGCAGAGCAGGCGCTGGACAAGGCCGCTGATTTTGCCAAAATCTATGAATGCCGCGACGGAGAAGTGGTGCTGTCAGGCACATCGGTGTTCCTCACTGACAGCCGCGGGGCATATTGCGGCAACCTTTTGGCCGACGAGGCGGCAAGGGTCGCGGAGACTGAAATGTATGCCGACGGCGAGGAGCTGCGGCGGGTGACCGAGGCGGTGCGCATAGCCCTGAGCGAGATTGTGGCACCGTACTATTCCGGCATCGTGGGTGTGGACATGCTGGCCGACCGGAGCGGACGCATCTGCCCGGTGGTGGAGGTGAATCTGCGCAAGACCATGGGCTATGTGGCCAATTGCTTTGCCGACCGGTATCTGGCCGCAGGGGCGCGGGGCCGTTTCGTAGTGGCTCCGGGCGCGGCTGCCGCCGATGATTATGTGGCCGATGGCGGCTGTCTGACCGGAGGCCGGGTGAATTTAGTGCCTCCGGGAGGGGATTTTTCGATAGCAGCGACTATTGTGGGATCGGACGCTTAGGTTTCCTATGCCGCCTAAGCTGCCTATACAATAAAAGCAGAGGCCGCGCCGGATGGCGCGACCTCTGTAAGTATCATAGGATCGGAGATTTATCAGAAGATAACCTTGGTGGCTTTGTTGCCCTGCTTCTTGATGTAGATGTTGCCGGCAGCGGGGTTGGCCACGCGGATGCCCTGGAGGTTGTAGTAAACCACGGGAGCGTCGTTGTCGGAGATCTGTATGTCGTTCACAGCACCAGTGCCATTGCTATATTTGATGGCTGTGAGCACGACGTTGCTGCCGTTGATTATCACTTCTTTTTTGTTGTTGATAACGGAAATCATCTCGGCGGTGGCGGCATAGATACGGTCGGCGCTTGTGCCTTCGTATTCGCCGTTGTCAAGCTGAGTCCAGTTTGAGGGATTGCAGATCTGTACCCATTCAGGAGCAGAAGCGAAAACGAGTTCGATAGTCTTTGTGTCTTCGGGGATGGTGTTGAAATATGAGCCTTTGGCACCGGTCTTGCCATAGAAGAATATGCCTTCGGGATCGAACCGGGCGGGGAGAAGCTCAACCTTTGTGATTTCGATGTTGCCTTCACCCTGGAAGAAAATATTGCCGCCGGCATCGGCGAGCATAGCCTCAGTCACGCCCATCTCAACCACGCCGTCAACAACCGACTCAGGAGTGATCTTGCAAGAGCCAATCAGATTGGCCCAGGAGGAGTTCTTCGCGAGAGCCTGGGCGGAAGAAGCGGCATCGGCGGTGTTAACAGTGATGCGGAGCACATCACCGGCTTTGATCTTGGTTGTGGCGAACTTGGCACCATTGTTCCAGCTGTCGGTAATGTAGGAGCCTTCCCAAAGGGTTGTCACCTCGGAGGGGTCAACGGGCTGCTCGGGTGCGGCTTCGAGCACAACGGAGGATACGGTGATGTTCTTGCCCTGGAATACCATGCCGTTGCAGCCGGAGAGTGATGCCACCATGTCGGCGGTCATTGTGAAGGAAGCTCCGTTGTCGGTGTAGCTGTAAGTGGGGGCGGGGCTGAAATCAGTCCATGAGTAGCTGCCGGAGATATACTGCGACTGGAAGCCGATTTCGGATGCGTCCTTTGTGTAGTTCACTTTGATTACATCGTCGGCTTTGAGCGTCTCGGCCAGAGCGCCGGCGATAACGATGCTGGGAGTGAAGTTGCCGATTTTCAGAGTGGGGTTGCCAATCCAGAGGGCATTGTCAAGAGCCTTGTCGCGCGAGCCTTCGGTAAGCTCAACCTTTGTCACGGTGAGGGCGCCGCTGCCTGAGATGCGGAGACCGGAAGCCTTGAGCTGATTGGCGTGCCATGTGCAGAGCACTTCCGAGAGGGCGCCGTCGGTGGTGACTTCGGCGGGGAAGATGTCGGTCCAGCCGGCTTTTACGCCTACCTGTACATTGGATGCGCATGTGGCGGTGATGGTGAGCACGTCGGTGGCTTTTGCGTTGGCAAACACGGCCTTGTCAAGGAGAAGTGCTGTGCCCCAGCCTGATGCCATTGTGCCGTCGCCTTCGGCGGCAGCATCGCCTGTCTTCCAGATTACTTCGGCATTGGCACTGACAGCCATAGCTGCAACAGCAGCAAATGAGAGTAGATGTTTAATCATGTTAGGTTTTAGTTTTTATGGTTAATAAAAAATAGATTCTCGGTATAAGTATTGGTTTTATGGTGCAAATATACTAATTTTTAATTAAACATGGCACTTTTGTCAAAAAAAATAATTAAAGGCCGCTTAGGAAACTTAGAAAACCTAAGCGACCTTTAGAGTACGAGATACGATCAGCGGCGACGTTTGCGGGTGGTGGATTTCTTAGCACCGGATTTACCAAGCAGACTTTTTGCCAATTCGTTGGCGATCTTGCGGAAAAAAGTGGTGAAGAGCGTGATCAGCAGCGACCCGATCACTGTCTTCTTGAATCCGCCCGAAGATAAACTGCGGGAGGTTTTCTTATCCTCCGCTTTCCCTTCTTTATCCTTTTCCGCAGCCTCGGCGGCATCCTTTCCGACTTGAGCCTGCTGCTCTGATATCTGTTCATAAGCTGAACGACGGTCGACGGCCTGATCGTATTTACCGGCGAGCTTGGAATGCTTCATTATGCCGGCACGATCGTCGGCGGAGATGGCACCTATCTGACTGAGGGGGAAAAGCACACGCGCCTGTTCCACCACTGTGGGCGAGCCTTTTTCATCAAGCACCGACACGAGAGCCTCGCCTGTGCCGAGCTCGGTGATGGCCTGCTCGGTATTGAAGGCCGGATTGGCCCGGAATGTCTGGGCGGCAGTGCGCACGGCAGCCTGATCCCGGGGCGTGAACGCACGGAGGGCGTGCTGCACACGGTTGCCGAGCTGCCCGAGGACACCCTCGGGGATATCGCCGGGCGACTGGGTGATGAAATACACACCCACACCCTTGGAGCGGATGAGGCGCACCACCTGCTCGATCTTTTCGATCAGCGCCTTGGATGTGTCTTTGAAGAGCATATGCGCCTCGTCGAAGAAGAATACAAATTTCGGCAGCTCACAGTCGCCCACCTCCGGCAATGTGTCGTAGATTTCTGTGAGCAGCCACAGCAGGAAGGTAGAATAAAGGCGTGGCTGCATCATGAGCTTGTCGGCCGCGAGGACGTTGAGCACACCTTTGCCGCCTTCGGTACGGATCAGGTCGTATATATCAAAGGCCGGCTCACCGAAGAACAGGCTGCCGCCCTGCTCGTCGAGCGAAAGGAGCGCGCGCTGGATGGCACCGACCGTGGCAGGAGCGATGTTGCCGTAGGTGGTGGTATATCTGGCCGCGTTCTTCGACACATAGTCGAGCATGGCGCGGATGTCCTTGAGGTCGATTATGTCCATTTTCTCGTCGCGGGCTATCCGGAAACACGCGGTGAGTACACCGGTCTGAACATCGTTGAGGTCGAGCATTCGGGCAAGGAGCTGCGGCCCCATATGGTCGGCGCGGGCACGCATTGGATGTCCCTGCTCTCCGAACACGTCATAGAAGCACACAGGATTCCCGGCAAAGGCCAGGGATGCGGGGGCGATTCCAAACTCGGAGCAGCGTTTTTCGATAAAGCCGCTCAAGGTGCCGGGGCGCGAAATGCCCGAAAGGTCGCCTTTCATATCGGCCATGAAGCAGGGCACCCCTGCCTGCGAGAAAGTCTCGGCGATCACCTGAAGGGTGACAGTCTTCCCGGTGCCGGTGGCTCCGGCAATGAGACCATGACGGTTGGCCATTCTGCCTACAATATTAATCGGTCCCTGGGCGCAGTGCGCGATGTAGAGGTTGGAGTCTTTATACATATATGTATCTTATCTATTATTATTTACGGAATGGTTTGTAATGACTCTCGTCGGCGTAGCCGAGCACAGGGCGGTCTGACGGAGAGTCGCCATAGGCAGTGACATGCCATTCACCGCGGTCGGGGAGCATGGCACTCAGGCGCTCCACCTTCCGGCGTCCCTTGCAGTTGGGTGTGGAAAATCGGCCGGTAAGACGGCCATTGGCGACCTCAAGCCCCGTGCAGACATATTCAATCGGCATTCCGGGGAAGAAGGGGCGGATCCACTCGGCAGCACTTGCGCTGAGTATTATCACGCGGTCGCCCTTCGCAATATGCGCCTGTATGCTCTCCAGCGCCGCCGGGCGGATAATGTCCGGATTGCGGCGGGCGAAATTATCGCAAACTTCACAGAAGATGTCTGCCGGCATTCCGCGGAAATATCGCGAGAAAAGGCGCTCCTTGACACTCCCGGGATCCATCAGCCCGGCCTTCATCATCAGCAACCGCGGAAACATGCACAGCATGGCACCCAGATATCTACACATGCCGAAACCCTTGAGGAGCCTGATGAGACTGTCGGAAGATGTGACAGTGCCATCAAAGTCATATACAGCAGCACGTCTCATAGGTAAAGAATCATAGCGAATGATACAATCCAACAGACTATGCATCCCTGTGTGAATCTGTCCTTGAGCACTACGGCCACGGGGCTCCCGCTGCGCCTGTCCACTATGGCCAGCTGCAGATAACGTATGATGCCGAGAAGCACAAACAGTGCCGTAATATATAGGTTGCCGGATCCGACACGCCTGATCACAGAATCGCTCATGGTATACATTATATACGCCACGATGGTGACAGAACCAACAACGGAGAGAGCCGTGTTGAGAAACTCAACTGTATACCTGTCGATATTGCGTCGCATCTTCACACCGGAATCCTCGAACATCAGGGTATCGTCGCGACGTTTGGCCAAAGACAGGAAGAGGGCCAAAAGGAATGTCATTATGATGATCCACTGCGACAGGCTGACACCTGTGGCAACACTTCCACCCTCAAGACGGAACACAAAGCCGAGCGACACAATAAAAACGTCCACAATGGCCAACCTCTTCAGCCCTAAACAATATGCAATATTCAATGTCCAGTATCCGGCGAGCACCGCACATAGCACCAGAGCCTTATCCATCGGCAGGACAAACGTGAGCGCCAGGGCGGCCAGCACCGAGACAATCATGGTGATGTATGCCGCCCGCACCGACACCTGCCCCGAGGCAAGCGGACGCGCCCGTTTACGGGGATGCAGGCGGTCGGCGTCAATATCACGGATGTCGTTGAAACAGTATATGCTCCCGGCAGACAGACAAAAGCAGACGAAGGCCACCACGGCGTTGCAGAATACTCCGGGATCAAGCAATCTGCCACCGAAAAAAGCGGGGAGCAACACGAACATATTCTTCACCCATTGTTCCGGTCTGATTAGTTTTAGGTATTGTATCATATTCGCAAGAATTGTCAGAAAGGATAGCCGACCGAGAAATGGAAAGTGGCATCGCGATGCCATCGGGGATGCAGCAGGGGCCACTCCTGCTGATTCATGGCCGGGTTATGAGCTTTCATACCCAGGTCGAAGCGGAGCAGGAAGTAGGTGAAATCCATGCGCAGCCCCACACCGTAGGCAGCAGCGATCTGCTTGTAGAATTCACCGAAGCGGAACACACCGCCGGGCTGATTCTCATAGTTGCGTATTGTCCAGATATTTCCGGCATCAATAAAGAGGGCGCTTTCAAATACCCAGAATAATTTTGCGCGGTATTCGAGGCTGAGGTCAAGACGGATGTCGCCGCACTGGTTGATGAAGTCGGTGACGGAATTCTTAGAATCATAGGAGCCGGGGCCGAGAGTGCGCACACCCCATCCGCGCACACCGTTGGCACCGCCGGCGTAGAAACGCTTCTCGAACGGAATCATGCTCGAATTGCCATAAGGGATGCCTATGCCGAAGCCTGCATGCAACGCCAGGGCATTGCGGGAATTGAAATTGCGTGTATAGGTGTAGTCCACCTCGCCCTTGACATATTGCGCGTACTGTATGCCAAACACCCGGTATGCGCCGTCCACTTTCTTCTGCCCGACGGCTGATGATATTGCATAGAGGAGGTTGCCGGCGATCTCGGCTGATGCTCGCAGAGTGGTGACACTGGGCTGAATGGCGAATGCGTTGACAGTGGTGGTAGGAATGCGCCGGTTGGTGCGGTAATACGTGTAGCCCATGCGCATGATGAAGTGATCCTCGTAGCTATAACGCAGCAGGGGATTGGACGGAGCCACTGAATCCAGGAAATTGATGGTGGACCGTGGCAGACGCACATAGTTGATATCGACAAGGTCGTAGGTGCGACGTGTCACCACATCGCGGCGGCGGTGGGTCCACTTGTATTTCCAGGCCGCGCCGGCGATGATGCGTGTGTATTCGGGGCGCTCCTGATAATTGAACGACACGGCGAATTCGGTGCTGGCGCGCATGCGTTTCTTGAAAGAGCGGGACAGCAGCGGAGCCTTGAATTTCGGGAAAGTGATGCCTACCTCCCCGGCATATTCGGTGTAGCGGTTGTTGATCAGTCCGTCGAAATTTCCAGAAAGGCTTTCGTAAGATGTCCTGAGCTTGGCTGTAAGCAGTTCTGAGCCTTTGGCCAGGTTGCGGTGCTGGTATGTGAGACCGACACCGAAACCGAGGTCACCTTCGGAATTGGTGCCTTCGAGCTCGGCTGTGATGCCCTGTTTTTTGTTACGTGAGAGCAAGATGTATGCGTCGAGCCAGAGGCTGCCATCGACCACATTCACCGGACGCATGTCGATATTGATGAATTTGAGTATGCCCAGCTGCCCTAAGGCCTCGTAGGTGCGTTCCACCGCGGCAGCGCTGTACCGCTGTCCCGGCTCGATCATGCATTTTTCCTCCAGTATCTTAGGATTAATGTAATGGTCAGAGCCGTATAGCACCTCGATATTCTTGTAATACACAGTGTCCTGGTGACCGAAATCGTAAGTGCCACCGCTTCGATGGGCATCAAAGTCGGTGACGAATATCACACGGCGGATCATATATGTCTTGTGCAGACGCAGGGCAGGATCCGGATGTCCGGAAGCCAGGGAATCGGACACCGCCTGTGGCTGCTGGAGATTGAGTGTAAGCCCCACCTGGTCGGATCCGGCCACTGTATCGGCAGTGAAGGTGATATAGTCCTTATTGAAAGCGTAGTACCCGTTGTTGCGCAGACGCGATGTGATTGCGGCTCGGAAATTGTCAAGCTCACCACGGTCGAACATCATGCCGGGGCGTATCTCGGCACCGGCGGTATCGGCGAGAACGATGCGGGCTATCGCCGTGTCGGGTATGTTGTAGGCGAGGCTTGAGATCGTGCGCGGACGCCCTGCGGCAATATTATATGTGACATTGATACGCTTCTTCCCGGCACGCGCCATGGTATCGACGGATACATCCACATCAAGGTATCCGCGGTTGACGAGAGCCTGCTGCAATTGCCGGCGCGACATCTCTGTAAGCTCCGGATCGTATATCACCGGCGGCTGACCGATGTTGCGCACCCACCGATTGTACCACTTGGTGCTGTCTTTGCCCGAAAGGCTGTATGTGGCGAGCTGCAATTTGGCGAATCCGAGCACCTTATGGTTAGGGGTCTGGCGCAGAAAATTATATAGCTCTGTGACATCAATCCCGGTGCTGTCCACCTTGATATAGACATTGTCAAGCAACATCCGTCCGTCGGGCACATGCTTGGTGGCGCTGCAGCCCCACAGCAGAGCCGCGGCGAGCATACAAGCAAATATCCGCCACATGATTTTCACAACCACAAAAGTACTAATTTCTTTCGGGTCGCACAAATAATTAAAGGTGCTCCAACAAATTGATAAAATTATTTGTTAATTCGGAAAGTAACCGTTATTTTTGCAATACATAATTTTAAAATTGCAAACATCATCAAAATACAATATTATGGCAAAGATTGATCAACTGGAACTTCCCGAACCTACGGCCACAGTGGTGGACCGGGTGCGTTATCTCATAAAGCTGATGCGCAAGACGCAGGCGCAATTCGGACAGCTTATAAATGTGGATGCGTCCAATATGTCGAAATTCCTGTCGGGCAGAATTCCCATCACCGACGGATTCATGAACCGCATTGTGGTAAACATGGGCGTGTCCAAGCAATGGCTTGCCACCGGCGAGGGCGTACCCTTCCCCAAGGGCACCGATCCGGAATCCGTGGCCTCCGGCGCGCTGGTTGGCTTCGGCAAGGGCGCTCCCGTATATGATGTGGATGTCACCGCAGGCTTCGGCGAGCTCAGCCGTATGTTCACCCAGGACCGCATCATAGGCACACTCGACCTACCGGCCATCAACCCCAGCTACCCTGTGGTAAGGGTATCAGGCGACTCAATGTCACCCAAGATCGGCAACGGCAGCTTCGTGTCGATCCGCCCCGTATCCCTTGACAGTCCCATATTCTGGGGACAGCCGTATGTGGTGGTGCTTGACGATTACCGCGTGGTGAAGGTGATAAAGAAGCACGATGACCCCACGAAAATCGTGCTTCACAGCTACAATCCGGAGTTCGACGACATGGAGATCAAACTGGAGAGCGTACGTCAGCTCTTCATGATCGACACTGTGCTCAACTACGACATTCTGGGCTGATCCCCCACGACGAAATAACAGAGCCTGCGGTGTATTTCCGCAGGCTCTGTTATTTTTTCTATCATACCTTTATACGATAGCCTATTAGGTATTTTCCGAGCGGTGTCCGCGCCACCAGATAGCAAAACAGGAATGACGACATGGCGGAAAGAATGAATATGACGGCCGTCTGCAATACGTAGCAGCTGATTCCGGATATGGCATCGATTTTCCAGAAAATGGACCTCATGAACGCGATGTGGCACAAATAGACACCGAAGCTCAGCCCCGACAATTTTGACACCACATCTTTGAGCCGATGCCCGAGCGCATCAAAGAAACCGGCAAAGCGCCTGATGGATAAGAACCAGCAGACGCTCATGGCCTCAACCGGCAGCGTAAGGTACCAAAACCATGTATAAAAATCGAAATCACAACCTGTGATTTTAAGCCCGACAAGCGCTACGGCCCCCAGCAGCCCCACGATACCGGAGGAGATGATGAGAGAGCGGGCGGCGAGTACACGCGACAGATAGTGACCCAAAACAAAATAACACACGTATCCGGAAAAATAATACAGCATCCCGGAGGAGCTTTCGTTGATATGGACAATGGCTCCGAGATATGGATAAACGAATGTGACTGAGCCTAAAATAATATAGAAAAGTTCTTCCCGGGGAGTAGCCTGGTCAAGCCAACGGCTTAGCACTGGTGTCAGGAGATAGAGACCGATGAGGGTATACATAAACCACAATACTCCAGTGCCTTGTGCTGAGAAGGGGACAGAGAAGACCGTCCGCAGCAACTCATATGCCGAAGATATGTCCGACTCGCCTATGCGCATGACATTGAGCAGTATGTAGATGAAGGTCCAGCAGAGGGTGGGCCACAGGATCTTATTCAACCGATGCCTGAGGAAAGGCTTCGCCGACAGGCGCGATGGCAGCAGAAGGGCACCGCTGGTCATAAAAAACAGACCTATGCATGGAGATGTGAAATAGCTCAGACCCGTGAGGAATACAGCATTCGCAAAACCGGATGTAGGCATCGGCGAATGCATGACCACCACCATCAGACACGCCAATATCCTTACGATATCGAGATAGTAGCTACGCTCTTTCGTCATGACAGAAAATCCGGGATTAGAGCCAGGAGGCCGGGGGAATGGATTTCAGATGGGATTGGAGGGATAGAGGCGTTTGTAGATACGGCGGTAATTATTGTCGGTGGACATAAGCTCGGCGGCACGGTCAAGATAATTCTCACCATATATGCTCTGCATCAGCTCGGCGATATAGCGGTGCTCACGGTCGCGGTCGATCGTGGCCGAGACAAGCCTGCGCACCGGCTCGGCATATCTCTCAGCCTCTATGGCATGCAGATAGCGGGCGGCACTGGCCAGAAACTGGCCGGAAAGATCGACACGGATCATGTTGTCAACAATCTGATCCATGTCATCAAAGCAGGTGTCAATATTATTGGCCAGATATTCATATGTCTTCAGCCCGTCGGGATCGGCAGCGAGAGCCTTTTTGTCTTCCTCAGTCATTTTTCTATAATCAGGTTACAGAGGCAAAATTAATAATAAATCGCTAATTCTGCAAATTATGACAGATTATGAGCGCGGAATCGCTTTTTGAGCAGGATGTATGCCTCGCGCAGCCACATCACAGCTGAGGATCCCAGGACGATGATCGCCCAGTCGTCAAGGCGCATCGGCACTACGTTGAAAAATGAATTCAGATATGGCACCTCGACGAAAGCCACCTGTCCGGCGACAATAATCGCGGCGATCAGGATGAATTCGCCGCAGTGACGGAGATCAAGGCCGCTGCGTCCGGTATGGAAACCACGCGTATTGAACATGTACCAGAAATGTGTCCATACGAATATGGAGAACAGCAGCGTGGTCTCGTAGGGAGTAAGCTCATGCGCCGGCGAGATGTGGCGCGACAGATGCAGCAGGTCGGTCATGGATGTGATCTCTGCATGCTGGAATATATACAGGAACACCACGAGCACCACGAAAAACGCGAAACCCACGCAGAATATATCGAGCTTCATGGCACGGGTGAGAATGGAGGCACGGCGATCGCGCGGACGCTCACGCATCACTCCCGGCGATGGCGGCAGTGATGCCAGAGCCACGGCTCCGAATGTGTCCATTATCAGGTTGATCCACAGCATCTGCGTGACTGTGAGCGGGGATTCTGAGCCCATGAACGCGCCGAAAAGCACTATGAGGCATGCCGAGACGTTGACAGTGAGCTGAAACAGCAGGAAGCGCTGGATGTTGCGGTAAAGCGACCGGCCCCACATCACGGCACGGCCAATCGACGAGAATGAATTGTCAATTATGGTGATATCGGAAGCCTCCTTGGCCACGGACGTGCCATCGCCCATGGACAGGCCTACATGCGCGGCCTTGAGAGCCGGGGCGTCATTTGTACCGTCACCGGTCACGGCCACTACCTCGCCCAAAGCCTGAAGAGTCTCCACCAGCCTCTTCTTATCGGCGGGGCGCGCACGCGCTATGATTTTGATTCCGCGGATACGGCTGCGCAGCTCATCATCAGACAGGGCAGCGAATTCGGGGCCGGTGATTATGCAGCGCTGCAGATCATCAGCCGGGGTGACGAGCTCGATCTGACGGCCTATCTCGGCCGCGGTGGCCGCAGTGTCGCCGGTGACAATCTTGATGTCGATGCCGGCGGCGCGGCAGCGGGCTATGGCCTCGGACACATCGGGACGCACCGGATCAGCGATGGCAGCATAGCCTATGAATTCGAGCGACGGAGCATGCAGACAATCCCCGGATATGACTTCACCCGGACTGACAGAGGACGGAAGCACCATACAGGCAAAAGCGAGGGTACGCATTGCCTTGTCCTGGCTCTGCCTGAGACTCTCGGCTATGACACCGCGGTCGGCTCCGGCAGCGAAACGGCCGCACATTTCCATCACAATCTCAGGGGCGCCCTTCACATAGAGCACATCGGCACCGGCCGCTGCTGAACGCACGATCGTGGCCATGTATTTACGCTCGGTGGTGAAAGGCATCTCGGCCAGCACAGGCGAGCCTGAGCGCACATCGGCATATGCAGTCCCCTGCCCCGCCAGCCAGAGCAGAAGCGCGCCCTCGGTGGGATTTCCCACAGGGGTGCCGTCGGCACTGATGGCCGCGGTGGAATTGCATGCTATGGCCTCGGCCACAACCGGGGCGGGCACGAAGAATTCCATATGCTGTACCTGCATCCGGTTTTGGGTGAGCGTGCCGGTCTTGTCGGTGCATATCACGGTGGCGGCGCCCATGGTCTCGCAGGCATGCATCTTCCGCACAAGGTTGTTGGTCTTGAACATGCGGCGCATGCTGTAAGCCAGGCTCAATGTCACGGCCATCGGCAAACCCTCTGGCACTGCCACCACTATGAGCGTGACGGCAATCATCACGGTGGCAAGGGTATAGGTGAGCAATCCAGCAAGTGGCAACCCGGGAGTGAGCGCATAGTGCAACCCGAGCACGGCGCCGATGAATATAATGAAGAATGCCGTGATGAGCGTCACGCAGGTGCGAGATGAGAATTTCCTGAACTTACTGATCACAAGCCAGAAGAAGACGGCTGTGGGTATAACCAGGAGCCACGCGGCCGGAGCCCAGTTGAAGTAATGGACTATACGGCCTACGATCACAGCTCCCGCGATTGAGTAGCTGGCCGCGGTAATCAGCCTGGAAAGGCGCTCAAGCTGCTGATTGAGCGGGGTCTTCACCGAGTCGTCGATACGTGCCGCCTGGTAGACATGCCCCATCTCTGTGGCGTCGCCTACGGCGGTGACACGCATCAGGGCATGCCCCTCCATCACCTTTGTGCCACGGAGCACATGGTCGGAAGGGTATGTGGCCTCAGTGTCGAAATGAGCCGGGTCAGTGGTCTTGGAGCACATGGGCTCGCCGGTAAGCGAGGATTCGTCCACGCTCAGGGCGGTGGCCTGAAGCAAAGTTCCGTCGGCGGGGACTTCGTCGCCGGTGCCAAGCACTACGATGTCGCCCACCACGATATCGCGGCGCGGAACTGTGACACGGCCTCCGGAACGGATCACCTGCACCGGCTCGTCGTCGTTCACCTGGTTGAGAATGGTGAACTCACGCTCAGCCTTCAGCTCAAATACGAATGCGAGTGTGGTGGCAAGCATTATGGCCACGAATATGCCCACAGGCTCAAAAAACACCTGCCATTGGTGTCCCAGTCCGAAGTATTCGTAGAACGATATGCCTATAGACAGCACTCCGGCCACAATCAGTATGATTATGAGGGGGTCGGAGAATTTTTTCAGGAACTGACGCCAGAGAGACTCCCTGACAGGCGGAGTAAGGGTGTTGGAGCCGAACCTGGCGCGGCTCTCGGCTATCTGCTGCGGAGACAGTCCGGTAATATTATCATTCATTAGTTGAAACCATTGTTAACAGATAAACGCCTCAACAGGGCCAGATGTTTGCGCCGTCGTCAAAAAGCGTTCTTTTCGCCGGAGACAGCGTTGATTACCGTACGCACTATTATCTTGAGATCCAGGAGGAATGACCAGTTCTCGATATACCAGACATCGCATTCCACACGGCGCTCCATCTTCCATAGCTCGTCGGTGATGCCGCGGAAGCCGTTGACCTGCGCCCAGCCGGTGATGCCAGGCTTTACGAAGTGGCGCACCATGTAGCGGTCGACAAGCGGGGCATAGTCCTCGGTATGCTTGACCATATGCGGACGTGGGCCGACAACAGACATATCGCCGAGAAAGACGTTGATAAATTGCGGAAGCTCGTCGATGCTGGTGCGGCGCATCAGTCGCCCTAAAGCTGTGGTGCGCGGATCGTCCTTGGTGGCCTGAACACTGTCGGCTGCTGAATTGACCCTCATGGTGCGGAATTTGTAGCATTTGAAGGTGATTCCCCTGTAGCCTGTGCGCTCCTGCCTGAAGAATACCGGACCGGGCGAACTGAGCTTTATGGCGATGGCGGCAGGAAGCATCCACAGCGGCGATAGCAACAGCACCACGGATGAGAAAGCGATGTCGAATGTACGTTTCACACATCGGCTGACAATAGAGTCGAGCGGATTACGACGAATAGACAGCACAGGCATCACCCCAATATTGTGCAGCTCGAAACTGCGGGAGTAGAGGCGTGAGATCTGCGGCACATAGAAAAACTGTATGAGATTGTCATCGGCGATCCTCACCGCAGTCTTCAGAGCCGAGGTATTGTGTCCGGACAGTGCGAAGAAAATCTGGTCGATATGATGCGCGGATGCATAAACGTCGAGATCACCGATGCCTCCGAGCACCTTTGGGGGCTTGGAGTGTGATGTGCCAGACAATGGCTCATCGGTGAAGAATCCCATGACACGGTAGCCGAATCCGGCGTCGGTGAGCAGCTCGTCGTAGAGTTTCAGGGCGTTGGGGCCTGAGCCTATGATGACGACACGCAGATAGTTGTATCCTTTTTTTCGCAGACGCTTTATGATGAATCTTGACAATAGCCACCAGAAAGGCATGACAACCATCATCATGGCATAAAATGCCAGAAGTGCCCTGACAGGCATACTGTCCACACCCATGAACTCGAGAAGCGCCACAAAGAACAGAGCGTGCACAATCACCAGACGCATGGCATTGTACATGACCCTATCCATCAGGAGCACACGCTGGTGATGGAGCGGGTCGCGAAACCAAATCAGCATGGGCATATAAGCCACATTTACGAGCAGCCATGTCAGTTTGATCTGATGCCCGTCGCGCATCTGCGGATATATGGCGAGCAGAAAGAGAAACAGCAGGTTCACTATCAGCAGGTCGGCTGCCGAAAGGATGGCTGGCAGATATTTACCGAGTGGTCTCCGTCCGGAACGTGCTACCATATGCATATCGTATCAATCGGGTCGGCGGCATAGGCCACCGACCCGATATGGAGTGTATTAATAAGATTACAATTTGCTATCGATCAGGCGAATTTTCTCCTGTATCTGTTCGATATCCTCCTTGAGATGGTCGATCTTGCGACGGAAGTCGTCGAGCATGCTCTGACCTGATTTTGATTTCGAGGTAAGGAATCCGATGTTGTTTTCGTAGGTGCGGATTTCGTTGCGGCGGTTTTCCAGGGCGCGTGCCAGACGGTCGCGCTCACGGAATAGCTTCTGCTGGTCGCCTTCGAGCTGAGTGATATTGGCCTCGAAGCGCTCCATGCGGTCGCGACGTTCGTTCATGCCCAGACGGTGACGGATTTCGTTGAGTGCAGTACGGTATGCCTCGTTGATGCGGTCTTTCTCACGGAAAGGCACATGTCCGATAGCCTGCCACTGCTCGCGGAGAGCCTGCATCTGCTCTGAAGCCTGATCATCGGGGATGTCAGGGGTGATCTGCTGCAATTGCTCAATCACGGCCTTCTTAGCCTGGAGATTGGCCTGCTCGGCCGAACGCGCTCCGGCTCCCACCTGCTTTTTCTGTTCGAAGAAATGGTCACACGCAGCCTGGAAACGCTTCCATACGGCATCGCTGTGTTTTTTAGGCACGGCTCCGATGGTCTTCCACTCCTTTTGCATGGCCACGAATTCGTCGGTGGCCTTGCGCCATTCGGTGCTGTCTTTGAGGGCTTCGGCACGCTCTGCCAGGGCTGTCTTTCGGGCAAGGTTGGCGGCGTATTCATCCTTGACGGTCTTGAAGTATGTGGCTTTTGCGGTGAAGAATTCATCGCAACGCTGGCGGAAACGAGCGAAAAGTGCGTTGTTGACCTTTCGTGAAGCGAATCCGAGCGTCTTCCACTGATTCTGGAGGGCAATGATCTGGTTGGTCATCTGATCCCAGGCGTTGAAAGATGCAAGGGCTGAGAAATCAAGAGCCTCGATCTGCTCGCACAGGGCGGTCTTGGCATTCTCGTTCTCTGTCTCGCGGGCTTTGCGCTCCTCGAAGAAAGCCTGGTATCTTTTGTTGACTACGGCAGATGCATCCTTGAATTTCTGCCATATTTCGTCGCGCAGCTCCTTGGCCACGGGGCCGATCTGGCGCCATTTGTCATGAAGCTCCTGCAGACGACGGAACGCTGTGATCACGTCTTCCTCTGCCGACAGCCCCTCAGCCTCGGCTATGAGGATGTTCTTGGAGTCAAGGTTTTTCTTGAAATCATAGTCGCGGAGCTCCTTATTTATCTTGAGATTGTCAGAATAATGCTCCCGAGCCTCCTGGAAGTGTTTCCATACGGCGGTCTCGTCGGTCGGGGGCACTTCGCCGATGGCGTTGAATCTGTCCTGCAGCTCGCGGTAGAGGGGGAAGGTGCGGTTGACATTATCCGTATCCTCAGCCAGGGCGTTGATCTGCGCGATGATGGCGGATTTCTCCTCAAGATTCTTACGGCGCTGCTCTTCGATTTCTGCGGCGCGGGCGTTCTTGCGGTCACGGATTCCGGCGATAAGCCCGTTGAATTCCATCTCCATGGGATCGTCGGCGAGCACGAATGCCGCAGGATCATTGCCCTGCTCGGCCCAGAGGGTGCGTGCATTCTCTATCTCAACCTTACGGATTGCGTTGAACTGCTGACGCATGCGGGTGATGTGCTCACGCTGCACCAGATCGGGATCCTTCTCCAGGTCGGCTTTAGCGGCCTCTATCAGGCTCTCCTTGGTAGGCGCCTCATGAGCCGCCTCGGCAGTCTGCTCTTCAGCCTCGATGGCGGAGGCAGCGAGATCCTCGGCAGCATGCTCGGGGTCGTCCCCGGCAAAAGATTCAAAGGTGTTTTCAGTGGCTGCGTCAGCCTCTTGGGCGGGCGCTGCCTGATTCAGGGTTTGCTCCTCGGGAGATTGTGTGTGCTCAGCAGAGGAGGGGTCACGCATTTCCATAATGATTGGTTAATATTGTTTGTAAAAATAGGGGGCAAAACGGGATGGAATACACTCAATTTGCCACTTAGGTGACAAATATAGGTATAATTTTTTGAAATTGCGCAATTTTGCTTTGAAAATTAGCGATTATGCGTAAAACAGGCCCCCGGTCGCCATGACCGGAGGCCCATCTATTCTTTATTCAAGCGCAACTGGGATCAGAAGAGACTCCACGACACCGTGAGACCTGCCATGACTATTGACACCATGGACATGAGCTTGATCAAGATGTTGAGGCTTGGGCCGGACGTGTCCTTGAAGGGGTCGCCTACGGTGTCGCCCACGACAGTGGCCTTGTGCACAGGGCTGCCCTTGCCTCCGAAGTTGCCCTCCTCCACATATTTCTTGGCATTGTCCCAGGCACCGCCGGCATTGGCCATGAAGATTGCCAGAACGAAACCGGCCGAGAGGCCGCCGGTAAGCAGACCTATCACGCCGGGCACTCCGAATATAATGCCGGTGAGTATGGGCACGACGATGGCCAGGAGCGAGGGGAACACCATCTCGCGCTGTGCGCCTTTGGTGGAAATCTGTACGCAACGGGCGTAGTCGGGAGTGGCCTTGCCTTCGAGGATGCCTTTGATCTGGCGGAACTGGCGGCGGACCTCCTCGACCATATGTGCAGCAGCGCGGCCCACCGCGTTCATCGTGAGGCCGCAGAAGAGGAACGCCATCATGGCACCGATGAACATTCCGGAGAGCACCTTGGGATTCATCAGCGTGACGTCGAAATATGTCATGAAATCGGTGAATGTGGCCTCCTTGAGTGTGACGAGCTGCGGATTCAGAGCTGTGCCCACATCAATGGTGGTAGAGCCGAGACGCTCGAGGCCGATGCGGATTTCCTCGACATATGAGGCCAGCAGAGCCAGACCTGTGAGGGCGGCAGATCCGATGGCGAAGCCCTTGCCTGTGGCGGCAGTGGTGTTGCCGAGCGAGTCAAGGGCATCTGTGCGACGGCGCACTTCCTCGCCCAGGCCGCTCATTTCGGCATTTCCGCCGGCATTGTCGGCTATGGGGCCATAAGCGTCGGTGGCAAGGGTAATACCCAGAGTTGAAAGCATGCCTACGGCGGCTATACCGATGCCATACAGACCCATGCCTACGTTGGCGAAGTTGAAGTCGGCAGCGATCCAGTAGCTCAGGATGATACCGCACACCACAGCTATCACGGGGATGGCAGTGGAGATCATACCCAGGCCGATACCCGAGATGATCACGGTGGCAGGACCTGTCTCGCCGCTCTGCGACAGACGCTGGGTGGGCTTGTAAGATTGTGAGGTGTAGTATTCGGTGGAGCGTCCGATCACGATGCCTACGACAAGGCCTACGACCACGGCGAGCGAGATCTGCCACCAGTGCTCGATGCCAAGCAGATACATTATGCCGAACGTGGCCACCACGATAAGCGCCGAGCTGAGGTTGGTGCCCACGGAGAGCGACCCAAGCAGATCACGCATGGAGGCGTCCTCCTTGGTGCGCACAGAGAATATGCCTATGATAGAGAGGATGATACCTACGGCAGCGATGAGCATGGGGGCAATCACCACCTTGTACTGCATCACGGTGTCGCCGGACGTCATCATGGCGGCGGCGCCCAGAGCCGAAGTGGCCAGGATGGAGCCGCAGTAGGATTCGTAAAGGTCGGCGCCCATGCCGGCCACGTCGCCCACGTTGTCGCCCACGTTGTCGGCGATGGTGGCGGGATTGCGGGGATCATCCTCGGGGATACCGGCCTCGACCTTACCGACAAGGTCGGCACCGACATCGGCGGCCTTGGTGTAGATGCCGCCACCCACGCGGGCAAAGAGAGCCTGGGTGGACGCGCCCATACCGAAAGTTAGCATTGTGGTGGTGATCATGCAGAGTTTGGCTGTGGGAGCCATGGCATCGGCCGGCACAAGCCAGTCGAGGAGCAGATACCAGAATGAGATGTCGAGCAGACCGAGGCCCACTACCACGAGCCCCATCACGGCACCCGAGCGGAATGCCACCTTCAGTCCCTTGTTGAGCGATGTACGGGCGGCATTGGCCGTACGGGCCGAGGCATTGGTGGCGGTCTTCATACCCAGATAGCCCGAGAGGCCTGAGAAGAAACCGCCGGTGAGGAATGCCACCGGCACCCAGGGATTCTGCAGATTGAAGCCGTAAGCCATCACTGCGAAGAGCACTACCAGGCCAAGAAATACAAGGCCGACGATTTTGTACTGCTGTCTGAGGTAAGACATGGCACCCTGACGCACGTAGGAGGCAATCTCCGCCATCCGCTCTGTGCCTTCGCTCTCGCGCATAGTCTGCCTGTAGAAATACCATGCCAGCAACAACGCTATAAGCGAGGCCGCCGGCACAATCCAGAATAATAGTTGTTCCATGGTGAGATTTTTTGTAAAAAATTATATTTAAGGTGCAAATTTAAGAATTTATGGCGGCGAGGGCAAATTAAATTTTTGTTAATCGCATTTCAATTAACAATAAAAGATATAAATTATGTTAATCTTATGCATTTTATTGCTCGAAAATTATGCTATAAAACATATAAAGCATTACTTTTGCATCAGTTTTTCATGGTATTAGATTTAAGGTAAGAAGATTATTCGTCGCGACGACGGATAATTTTTTTTGCACCCTCCCCAAAGCAACAGACCAGAATTACGCGATCCGACCTTAGCATAAAAATAGGTTAATAATACACTATTCAGACACAAAACAGTTAAAGAGTATGAAAATTTCAAATTTTCTTACCCGAAAATTATGTTGTATAACATAAAAAGCATAACTTTGCATCAGTTTTTCATGGTATTAGATTTAAGGTAAGAAGATTATTCGTCGCGACGACGGATAATTTTTTTATATTGTTCAGGGCGTTCAGAATATTTTTTGCTAATTTTGCGAAAAATATAGCACCTCATGAAAGAAGTCACTTACAATGGGCTCACGTTCGAGCCTTACATCACCAGAGACAAGATAGATGCGCGTGTAAAAGACCTCGGCCGCAAAATCACAGAAGACTGCAGCGGCAAGCAGCCGCTATTCATCTGCGTGCTCAACGGCGCATTTCCTTTTGCCAGCGACCTGTTCCGTGCTGTAGACCTTGACGCGGAGATCACTTTCATCCGCCTGAAATCATACTCCGGCACCGAATCCACCGGCACAATAAAAGAAGTGATCGGCCTCACCGAGGACATCTCCGGACGCACAGTGATTGTCGTGGAAGATATCGTGGACACCGGCCACACCATCCACAAGCTCGTACGCGACCTGCAGGCCCACAACCCCAAGGAAATAAAAATCGCCACCCTGCTCTTCAAGCCCGAGGCTCTCGTGCGCCCGGTAAAGCCCGATTATGTTGGCTTCGAAATACCCAAGAAATTCATAATCGGCTTCGGTCTTGACCTCGACGGCAAAGCCCGCAACCTCAACGACATCTATGTGCTGAAAGAGGACTTGTGAGGTACGAAGCAAGGCTCATCTGACAATCTATAATCTACATATATAAATATACATAACGGTAAATGCTTAATATAATAATTTTCGGGGGTCCGGGCAGTGGCAAAGGCACCCAGAGCGAACGTATAGCCGAACGTTTCGGGCTGTTCCACATCTCAACAGGCGAGGTGCTGCGCGATCACATAGCGCGCAAAACCGACCTGGGCAAAGTGGCACACAGCTATATATCCAAAGGCATGCTCATCCCCGACAAACTGATGCTGAAAGTGTTGTCGACAATACTTGAGGAGCATCCCGAGGAGACCGCCGCAGGCGTGATATTCGACGGCTTCCCCCGCACACTGGCCCAGGCCGAGGCTCTTGACAAGATGCTACAGGAGCACGGCACTGCCGTATCCGGCGTGATCGGGCTGGAAGTGCCCGACCAGGAGCTGATGGCCCGCATGCTCAAGCGCGGGGCCGACACAGGCCGCGCCGACGACAATGAAGACACGATAAAAAGCCGCCTGGCTGTATACCATAAACAGACCGAGCCGCTGAAGGCATTTTACGAATCCACCGCACGCTACACCCGCATCGACGGTCACCGCAGCATCGACGGCATATTCGACGAAATCTGTCAGGTGCTCGACGGGTTGGTGTGACAGCACCACACGAAATGTTTTAGGAGGGTGTTGCAGAACCTCCTCAGTAATTAGGCTCTGAGAATAGAATATTTG
>X363_Desmarests_Spiny_Pocket_Mouse__coassemble_318_pt1 | contig 33544 bp, 28 predicted proteins | sample X363_Desmarests_Spiny_Pocket_Mouse__metabat2_high_PE_013 | metagenome-assembled genome bin X363_Desmarests_Spiny_Pocket_Mouse
ACGGGGGTCAAATCTTCGCCGCCGCAAGGGGTCAAGCAGCAACGCCTTTTCCACCATGAAAGCGACAGTAGGAATATTACTCGGACTTATGCTTTGCAGCCTGATGTCGTGCCGGACTGTAAGGCAAGTCGTTCCAAACGAGCCTGTGATTTTGACGGAGCACGATGAAAAGACCGTCGAACGTGAGGTTATCACCACGATTGACACGGTGACTGTGTTTATTGAAATTCCGGCACAGTCAGCCTCCCGTGAAACGCCCGACAGCACAAGCCACCTTGAAACCGATTACGCCCTGTCGGACGCTTGGATCAACGCGGACGGGACACTCGGCCACGCGCTCGAAAACAAAAAGCAGTTAAAGCCAGTCGATGTTTTCGTGCCGAACACGACTGTCAACAACAACCAATCGGAGGCGAAGATTAAAGAAGTGCCAGTGCCGGTGCCCCAACCTTACCCGGTGGAGAAAAAGCTCTCGAAATGGGAGTCTCTCAAAATCGGCGCGTTTTGGTATCTTCTGGCCCTGTCGTTGGTCGGGTGGATATGGATATTGAGAAAACCATTGATTTCTGCCATAAGGAAATGTTTATAATATTGTTGATATGACAAGAGCCACGTTGTGAAACGCGGCTCTTGTGTTTTATAACCGAACTTTCTGTAGTGTCATTGGTAATCGGTATTGGAGCGTCCTTGATGATGTATATTGATGATGTGTGACGCTCCGGGCTGTCGTGAGACAGCCTTTTTTATTCCCTGCATAGGGTCAGCCCTTGCCTGGAGAGAAATGTTTCAAGATGTTCGACGGATATACGACCGAGGTTTTTGATTTTGCGCAGACTCTTTTTTGATTGCTTCACCAAATCTCCAAGTGTCTTTATGCCGGCGGATTCAAGCGGTAGAAGAATGCGGAGTGAGAGGTCGAACTCAACAAGATGGACTCTCATCAGTCGCTCCATGTGCAACCTCGGTTCATCGTATTTGTCAAAATTGTTATCTGTGTCAGTGGGTACATACATATCCAAAAGGGATTGAGAGGTTGAAAAAATGGAGAGGGGAACCACCCCCTCTCCCAAGTCAAACCAATAAGACCTCCAATGATGGAAAGTAACTTATTGATAATGCAAAGGTAGCATTTTATTTCAGATTATCCAACACCAGACGCACGGCTTTTGTCGCCATTGCGGGTGTGACACTGATATATGAGTAGAGACTTGTGCCTCCTCTGTCTACCCTATGGCCCAGGATGAAGTCGATTACCGACGTGCTCACTCCGAGGTCGAATGCGTGCTGTGAGAATGATTTCCGGGCCGAATAGTACACGAGCTTCTTAATGCCGGTAGCTTCGGCGAGTTTCGGCATGTTGTAGTCGAAGAACTGGTGAAAGCGGCTCGATCGTTGGTGATGGGAGACATCAATCCGACCGTCCTTGCCCTTGTATCGGTTGATGATGGCCTTTGCCTCATCTGGAATATCAAACTCCACGAATTTGTTCAGTTTGGGCCGATGCTCGGTTTTCTTACGGACATAGTGAATTGTGGTGTGCTGTTCGTTGAAATCTATGTCAAGCAGATCGACGATGTTTATGCCTCCGAGGTAATAGGAAAGCATGAAGAGGTCGCGGCACATGGATAGTGACGGTTTTTCGGTTTTGAAGTCCCGGATCGCTCTCACTTCATCGACCGAGAGCCAAGACTGCCGTACCTCCATTTTCGGTAACTCATACCCGAAAAACGGGTCAACACGAAACTGCACATAGCCGCATCTTTTGGCGTAATTGAGAAGCACCATAAGGAACACAAGATAGTTTCGGACAGTGGAGAGTTTCAGACCGCGTTCCCGGAGATACTTGTCAAGGCCAAGGATTGTTGCATGGGTGACATTCTCGGCAAGCAGCCTCTCATTGAGGTAGCCTGATATAGTTCTCCATGTCACTTCATAGCCTCTCGCCGTGCCAGGCTTGATATGCGCGTTTGCCATGTACTCCTCATAGATGGAGAAGAGCGTGCGGTGCTTGTAGTTCCCGGCGTTCTTGATTTGATATACCAGTTCCGGGCAGGTAAGGCCGTTGACATAGGCCAACTCATCAATCACACCCTGGTACCGCTGGAGCAGTCCACGGAGTTTGGTGTTGAGAATGGCTGCGTCGGGGCGTTTGACAATGGAGCCATTTTTGAACTCCTTGGCAGAGTCCACCATTACATCAGTAACAATGTAGCGTGTTTCGCCGTTGTGAGCGACCGAGATTCTGATCTTGTGCCGACCCCCTTTAAGGATTTTTCCCGGCACGATAACTGCGTTCAAAGTTGCCATTTTCGGACAATTTTTCGGAAATGTTTTTAACTCAAATCGGTCATCTGACGGTTGTCGGCTATTGTCAGAAGTGGCGCGATTTGAAAGAGGTTACTAACAAATCCTATTGAAGTTCAGTTATTTCAGCCTTTTAACACGGTATTTGCGACATTGATACAAAAAAATCGTTAAAATCTTATACAATATACCCTTAAAAACAAATGATGGATCGTTTTATAATGGCAGATCATATTTTTTTATGTTAAAAATTTGGAGATCGGATTTCGGTGTTGTAAATTTGCATTGTGTGTTTGTGATTTTAATAACTTGTACTAACAACTAACAGCTAACAACTATGATGAACATTGGAGACAAGGTGCCTGATCAGCTTGGCACTGACCAAAACGACAATGAAGTGCGCCGCTCGGATTATCCCGGCAAGACAATCGCCCTATATTTCTATCCCAAGGATATGACCTCGGGATGCACTGCGCAGGCATGTAATCTGCGTGACAACTATCAATCGCTTATTGCCGCCGGTTATCAGGTGATAGGTGTGAGCGTGAATGATAGCGCGTCGCATCGCAAATTCATTGAGAAGAATTCGTTGCCTTTCCCGTTGATTGCCGACACTGACCACAAACTCGCTGAGGAGTTTGGTGTGTGGGGAGAAAAGTCGATGTATGGCAGAAAATATATGGGTACATTCCGCACTACATTCATTATCAGTCCGGAAGGTGTGGTGGAGCGTATCATCACTCCTAAAGAAGTCAAGACAAAGGACCACGCTGCACAGATTCTCAACGCGTAGCGCCGGTGCGCTCTGGCACGTCAATATTGTGCTCTGAGAAAATTTTGCGCGCCGAGCGCGCGAATGCCTGCGCCATCGGCTTGTACGCAGCCGAAGTGCAACTGTCGGCGTAGACCAGGTGGAAATTTGATGCTCCCGGTCGGCCGGGTACTGTGAACACCAGGCTGTATGAGGCTGAGTCTACTTTCGCTCTGCCGCTGTGGTCACGCGAGATGTGAGCCGTCACAATCGCGCCGCCACGGGTGTCGGTCGTCTTCATGTCGGAGATGAAGTTTCCCAAGGAATAGACAACGAGCTGGTTGCGTCCACTCGTGCTGTCGCGTCGCATTTCCATTGGCTGTATCACATGCGGGTGTCCTCCGATCACCATGTCCACACCCTCGCCTATAAGAAAATCGGCCAGCTGGTGCTGTTGGCGGTTTGGCAGGAGTTTGTACTCGTCGCCCCAATGTATGGCCACGCACACAAGCTCCGCGCCGCCTTCCCGTGTGCGCGCTATGTCGCGGCTTATCCGTTCGCGGTCTATGTAGTCCACCACCACATCACCCTGTATCTGTATGCCGTTGGTTCCATACGTATAATTGAGAAACCCGATGTGGAAGCCATTGATGTCTTTTATCAACGGCAGTACGGAGTCGCGCTGCGTGGAGTTGCGGTAGGTGCCTATGTGGTCGATACCCTTGGCTGTGAGCACATCGGTGGTGCGCCTTAATCCGCGGTCACGGCGGTCCAGTGTGTGGTTGTTGGCTGTCAGGCACATGTCGAATCCGGCTCCTTTCAGGGCGTCGGCGTATGCGTCGGGCGCGCAGAAGCATGGGTAGCCGGAGTATGGAGCGCCCCCGAGTGGTGTTTCCAGATTCACCACAGCATAATCGGCATCGGAGATCTGTGGGGCTATCTGGGCGAAGTACCCGCTGAAATCATACGAGCCGTCGGACGCTCGGGCTGCGGCAAGCTGCCCCTTGTGCATCATGGCATCGCCGGCAAATAGCAATGTGGCTTGCTGTGGTGCGGCTGCCTGAAGCACCGCGGCCAGTATGGCGGTGACGAGCTGTATCATCTCTGCGGAGCGCTTGTCAGTTGCGGTTGCGTGCGGCTTGCAGGGTGTTCTTCATCAGCGACACGATGGTCATCGGGCCCACTCCGCCTGGCACGGGGGTGATGTAGCTGCACTTGTCTGCCACATGCTCGAAATCCACATCGCCGCACAGACGGAAACCGCTCTTACGGGAAGAGTCGGGCACGCGGGTGGTGCCTACGTCAACAATCACGGCGCCGTCCTTTACCATATCGGCTGTGACGAATCCCGGGTGTCCCAGGGCAGCTATTATGATGTCGGCGCTGCGTGTGATTTCCGAAATATTTGGGGTGGCGCTGTGGCATACAGTCACAGTGGCATTGCCGGGTTTTGCCTTCTGCATCATCAGGGTGGCCACGGGCTTGCCCACTATGTTGCTGCGGCCAAGCACCACGCAGTGTTTGCCACGCGCGTCTATGCCGTATCTGTCAAGCAGGGTCATGATGCCCGCCGGGGTGGCGGATACGAAGCATGGCAGCCCGATGGACATGCGGCCCACGTTCACAGGGTGGAATCCGTCCACATCCTTGCGGTAGTCTATGGCTTCGATCACGCGCTGTTCGGATATATGCTTCGGCAGTGGCAGCTGCACGATGAATCCGTCCACATCGGGATCGTTGTTCAGACCGTCAACGGCTTTGAGCAGCTCCTCCTCGGTGATGTCGTCCTCAAACCGCAGCAGTGTGGATTTGAATCCGCAGCGTTCGCAGGCCTTCACTTTGTTTGCCACATAAGTCTCGCTGCCGCCGTCATGGCCTACCAGAATCGCAGCCAGATGAGGGCGGCGCTTGCCGCTGCTTACCATGGCTTCTACCTCGGCGGCAATTTCAGATTTGATTTGTTCGGCAGTCTGTTTGCCGTCAAGAATTGTCATGTAGTATCGTTGTTAGTGATTCGTACCTCGTAAATTCGTGCTTCGCACCTTATCTGCGTCGCATCTGACGCATCTGCTTCATCATCTTCATCGGATTCTTGATGCTTGTGGCCATGCGCATCATCTTGCGTGTCTCCTCAAACTGTTTGAGCAGACGGTTCACATCCTGAAGCGTGGTGCCTGAGCCCTTGGCTATGCGCTGGCGGCGGCTGCCCTTGATGATGTCAGGATTGGCGCGCTCGTATGGTGTCATGGAGTAGATGATGGCCTCGATGCCCTTGAATGCGTCGTTGTCAATATCCATGTCTTTTATGGCCTTGCCCACGCCGGGGATCATGGATGCGAGATCCTTGATGTTGCCCATCTTCTTGATCTGCTGTATCTGCTTGAGGAAGTCATCGAATGTGAACTGATTCTGACGCAGTTTCTTGGCCAGGGCTTCGGCTTCTTTCTCGTCGTATTGCTGCTGTGCGCGTTCCACAAGCGATACGATATCGCCCATGCCGAGGATGCGGTCGGCCATGCGGGCAGGGTGGAACACATCTATGCCGTCGAGGGTCTCGCCGGTGCCGACAAATTTGATGGGCTTGGTCACCACCGTGCGGATCGACAGGGCTGCGCCACCTCGGGTGTCACCGTCGAGCTTGGTCAGGATCACGCCGTCGAAATCAAGGCGCTCGTTGAATGTGCGCGCGGTATTCACGGCATCCTGGCCTGTCATGGAGTCCACTACAAACAGTGTCTCGTCGGGGTTGATTGCCTTTTTGATGGACTCGATCTCCTGCATCATCTCCTCGTCCACGGCCAATCGGCCTGCCGTATCCACGATCACCAGGTCGTTGTGATTCTCCTTGGCATATTTTATGGCGTTCTGTGCTATCTGCACTGGATTCTTGTTGCCGTCCTCGGTGTATACCGGCACTTCTATCTGCTGTGCGAGCACTTTCAGCTGGTCAATGGCCGCGGGGCGGTACACGTCGCAGGCCACCAGCAGCGGGCGCATGCCTTTCTTGCTTTTGAGCATCTTGGCGAGTTTGCCTGAGAATGTGGTCTTGCCGGAGCCCTGTAGGCCTGACATCAGTATTATGGCCGGTTTGCCCTTGAGCACCAGCTCGCTGGCTTCGGCTCCCATCAGGGTGGTGAGCTCGTCGTGCACAATCTTCACCATGAGCTCGCTGGGCTTGATGGCGGTGAGCACGTTCTGTCCCAGAGCCTTTTGCTTTACTGTGTCTACGAAAGTCTTGGCTACCTTATAGTTCACGTCGGCCTCGATCAAGGCACGACGCACGTCTTTCAGGGTTTCGGCTACGTTGATCTCGGTGATTTTACCTTGACCTTTCAGTATTTTGAATGACCGCTCGAGGCGTTCGCTAAGATTCTCAAACATTTAGAAGTATATTATATGAGTTTGTTAGTGGCAGTGTCGGGAAATATCACGGTGGGCTTGAACGTGCGCGCCTCCTCTATCGGCATGGAGGCGTAGCTCATGATTATCACGATGTCGCCTGGCTGCACCATGCGGGCAGCTGCGCCGTTGAGACATACTACCCCCGATCCGCGGGGACCCGGTATGGTATAAGTGTCAAGGCGGGCACCGTTGTTATTGTTTACTATGTACACGCGCTCGCCGTGCAGTATGCCGGCCGCGTCCAGCAAGTCCTCGTCTATTGTGATGCTGCCTATGTAGTCCAGACGCGCTTCTGTGACGGTGACGCGGTGTATCTTGGATTTGAGTACTTCAACATTCATTGCCGTACATTCTATCTGTTATTTGTAACGTATGTTGTCGATCAGGCGTACATCGCCGCAGTACACGGTGATGCATCCCACCACTCCGTCGGCATCGGCCCAGTCGGTCACGGGCTGCATGGTCAGGGCGTCCACTATCTGGTAGTATTCCACTTCCATGCCTGCGATGGAGTTGATCTGCGATGTCACGTTGGCGATGGTTTCGGCCACAGTGTGCGATTTGGCATAGGCTGTGGAGAATGCCAGGGCATGGTGTATGGCCGGGGCTATCTCGCGCTGGGCGGGTGTGAGGCGCACATTGCGGCTGCTCATGGCCAGCCCGTCGGCCTCGCGCTTTATGGGGCATGCCACTATGTCGAGGCCGAAGCCTTCGATCTCGGCCATGCGGCGTATCACGGCTATCTGCTGGAAATCTTTTTCACCGAAATATGCGCGGGTGGGGCAGGTGAGGGCAAACAGGCGGCTCACTATCTGAGCCACGCCGTTGAAGTGGCCCGGGCGCATGGCGCCTTCCATCACTTCGGCCACAGGGCCAAGGTCGAACACGCGGGTGTCAGGCTCGGGGTACATCTCTTCTGCGGAGGGCACGAATGCATAGTCCACCCCGGCCTCGCGGAGCTTCCCGCAGTCGGCCTCCTCGGTGCGCGGGTATGTGCGCAGATCCTCGGGGTTATTGAATTGGGTGGGATTGACGAACACGCTCACCACCACCACATCGTTTTCATTGCGGGCACGACCAACCAGCGACATATGTCCCTGATGCAGAGCACCCATAGTGGGCACCAGGCCGATAGTCCTGCCGTTGCTGCGATCAGCTTGCAGGACCGCGCGCAACTCATCTTGAGTTCTGATAATTTTCATGACTGTCATAAAAAAATCAGCCACAAAATTACATATTATGCCTCAATTACCCAAATAATTCATACTTATAGCCATAATTCAAATTAATTTGAGTAAGTTTGCATGTGTTTTCATCAATAACCGCCGGAGAAATTTATGGATAAGGAAGTCTTTAGTAAGGATAAAAAAGTGGTCTGGACGCTTCGTTATGTCATGCTCATTCCAATGGTGCTGATGATGGCGTCGGTGGTGTCGGCCTGTCTGTCATACGCCGATGCCAGGCGCAGCATTGCGGAGGATCTTAACGAGGCGGTGTACATGCTTGCCCGTGAGAACGGCGGATTGTGGACGCGGCAGGATACAATCGCCGCCATACGCAAGATGCATGAGACCACGCACGGACCGCTCATCTATCAGGCAGATGATGTCGCCTTCAGGCATGAGATCCTCAAAAATGATGCGTATTTCACGCTCACATTGGTGGATGGTGGAGGTTTCTCCCGGAGTATTACCGGCAATAAGATTCTGTCTGATTCCGTCGTGCTTGTGCCTGGGGATGCTGCCGGCGGCGTGGCTGTTCAGGTGCAGGGATTCGCCAGCTGCTCCATGGCATCGGTGTTTGCCGCCTCCGACCAGACTGTTTCCGGCGTGTTTTTCCTCCTGTCGGCTGTTTCTATGATGTGGATGCTTGTATGGCGCAGGAAGCCTGGGGATAAGTTGCTTGTGGCGCTTTCCGGTGTCAGGCTCACACCGATGCAGCGGCAGTTTACGCAAATGTTACTTGATGCCCCGGGGCGCAAGGTGGACAAGGCCACATTGTGCGCTGTCCTGTGGGGCAACAAAAGCAACGCCGAGGAGTCGCTCTATACCCTTGTGCGCCGCACAAAAGCCGCCCTCACCGATGCCGGCGTGGAAATTGTATGCCACCGTGGCGATTCCTATGAGTTGCGTAGGAGGGAATGACATCAGTCGCAGACCATTACCGGTGCTTTCAGCACGATCTTGTGATCCCGCGTGAACTGGATCTCGCTCTGTCTCAGCAGTTCCACCACATGGTTGCTCACCTTGCATAGCGCGGCCGTTGTCTTGCCCTGATATGCCTGGTCAATGAATATGAGGAGTTCGGAATTGTCTTTGTCAATCGGGTGTGCGAAAAAGCAGATTATATTTTGCCAGTTTTGCGCGCCGATTATATAATCCTCTTTCGGCAGGACGCTTATCACATTCATCATGTCAGTGCCATAGAATGAGGTCTGCGGCGATCCCACCTCATGGATTTTGTAAGCGATTTCGCCATTTTCGATAGGAAGATAGTCAATCCAGCCACCGCCGATGTCTTTCCATTGCCCTGATTCCACGCCCCTGAGGTTGGCTTGCGATTTGATCTGTTCAAACCCTTCTCTCAGCGACAAGGCATGCCCTGAGGCGACGCACAGCGCCAATATGGAAATCACGAATATAACCTTTTTCATAATGTTTTTTTTTAGTGTTAATACTGATATTGTAACGGATATGTCAGGTAAAAGGTTTTGCAACGGGATTAATTTGGTTTGATGTAAAGAATTGAAGCAAAGTGCTGTCGGGAATTTGTCAGTTAAATGTCAGGGAATTTTTGAGGCTTGATTGAGCTCGTTTCGCTTACTTAGCGGAAAAAACTCAACAGCATGAAAAAGTTCCTTCTCTCTTTAATAATGGCTGTGCCTTTCCGGGCATTCGCAGGTCCTGATGTGACGGCAGATTCGATCCCAGTGGCTCTTGATGATGTGGTGGTGACTGCCGACGCACAGGTTGAGACTTCTAAAAAAGTTATCCTTTACCCTACCAAGCTGGAGAAGCGGCATAGCACCAACGGATATGCCTTGTTGGCGAACATGAATCTGCCCGACTTCAATGTAAATCCTTCGGAGCAAACAATCTCCACTGTCACTGGCAGGGCTGTGAAAATTCTTGTGAACGGCATTGAGGTGTCGCCGGACGAACTCGCCACACTCGCCGCGTCGGAGATTGTGCGGATTGATTATCAACGTAATCCCGGAGGCAGATGGGTAGGCAGCGGTGCTGTCATAAACTTCATCACCGCACAATATGATTATGGCGGCAATGTGTACCTGTCGGCCGATCAGGGACTGGCGCGGCAGTACGGTGAATACACCGGTATGGCAAACTATAAGAAGAATGCTGTGACACTCACTCTCACGGCAAATGGAAAGTGGGATAATGTCTCGCAACTAAATTGTGCCGATAACATTGCCGTTTTATCAGATGGTGTACTGAATCAGAAAGTGGCGCCTGCTGTAGGCGATACTCACACAAATTCCCAATACCTGAAATTTAAATTTACCCATGCCGCAGACAATCACACCCTTGACATCTCCGCTCTACTGAAACGTAATGCGACCCCACGTAATCTCATGGCGGATGAAATGACTTACTCCGGTATCAGCGATTTCACATCGCAGGTCACGAGAGAGAGCCGCGACAGAGGCCTGCTCCCGGCAATCGGCTTAAAATACAATCTTTTCATTCCCGGTGGCCATACCATAATGGTGTCAAGTGAGGTCAGTCACGGACACACAAACTACAAAAGCCTGCGCGCCGAGACCGGGTTTGACAACATCATCAACGACGCGGTGGAGAACAGCGTGAAGGCCGGAGGCAATGTTACATATTTCAAATCATTGCCTCATGGGCTGAGCCTGGGTGCGTCGCTTGATGAGTTTTACAATTATTATCATGATGCATATTCCGGTAGCTTTGACGGCAGGCAGACTCTCACCAACAACCATGCCATGCTGATGTTTCATATCGACCAAAGCCTGCCCGTCGGACTGTCATACTATGCTTCCGCCGGTATCACCGACCTCTATTCCACCATCGGCAATCATCACGACGATCAGTTCTCACCCATGGCTTTCTACGGTCTGACGTATGCTGTGAATCGGCGGCACTCGTTTTCTGTCACCGGCAACTACGCCCACAGCATATATAATCCATCATACAAGAACGATGCAGTGATACGCACATCCTTTTTTGAGGCTGCGATGGGTAATCCGGACTTGGAGCAGCTGAAAGCGTTTCAGAATCTGGTCAGTTATAATGGGCGGGTCGGGCATTTCGGATTCTCATTCACCTACGACTTCCTCAGATATTTCGGCAACACATCCAACCGCTATTTTGCCGAGGGCAATATCTTGTATCATCAGCTCGTGAATGACGGAGATTTCTATTACAATAAGCTCATATTTGGTGCGTCGGCCAATCTTCTTGGCAACAAATTGCGCCTAAAGGGCAATGCCATATACAGTATGAACAGGTTTGAGTCCGATTCACGTCCTGCCCGGAGCAATGACTGGCGCGCCGATTTCAGTGCCTCGTATATGTTTGGCGACTGGCAGGTGCGTGGCTCGTGGGCGGTGCCATACAGTGTACTGGGCATCGAGGGCGCGAATGTGCGCTATCCGGCGCAATATGGATTCTCGGTGAGCTGGCAGCGTGGCTGTTGGGCGGCGCAATGCTGTGTCGAGAACTTCCTTGATCGCCGCATGTGCACACGCACCGATGCCGACTACGGAGCATACCGCTCGACGGTCCGTTCGTTCAGCGATCTGAGCGGCCGTAATGTAAGCCTGTCTGTCACCTATACCCTCGCTTATGGCAAAAAGACCGACCGCGAGCGCCCCGACACCGCCTCCAAAATCAACTCCGCCATCCTCCGCCCCTTCTGACGGACCTGTGGAGGCAGTAATGTGCAAATTACATTTGCCATTACGCTCACTTATTCGTATCTTTGTCGCGCCGATCCAGATTTTTGATAAAAGTATCAGATTCCGGAGCCGGCCTGTATATGATGAATGCGTTTACGTGACGCAATGTTCTTGACATCAAGGAATCTCGCAAATTTCAGGTCAAGCAGGAACAATGCAACGTTGAATGCTCGATGGGTGTGTATTGCATCTATCCGGAGTCTGTGTGAGATGCAGACTCCGGTACGGTGTCTCCATATCCGGCGTGGGCTTTCATTGTTGCTCGTTCACTTGACCAGGGCAATGCGAGAGCCTCTTGATGTGGAACGAGTGACATGTGATAACACTCACGCCTTTATCGTATATGTAGACTGATTAATTCACAAAAAGCGTACAGAGTGTTTGCGCTAACTTAAGAAACGATGAAAAAGTTTTTTACTATCGTGACAGCTCTGTGCATGACTGCTTTAATGCTGACAGGGCAGGAGGCTACGGTCGGTGATGTGCTTTACAAGCTGAAAGACGACGGCACGGCCACCGTATCAAAGTATTCGGGCACGGCCACCGATGTGATTATCCCCTCGGAAATCACCGTAGATGGCAAAATCTACCAGGTCAGTGCAGTGGCCAACTCGGCATTCTCAAACCAAAAGACACTGGTGTCAATAACATTGCCGGAGAGCATCACCCGGATTGAGGGGTATTCATTCTCGATGTGCTCGGTGCTCAAATCCGTCAATATTCCGTCGGGAGTCAGCACCATTGGCTCTAACGCATTCGAACGCTGCGAAGCTCTTGAAAGCGTTACACTACCCTCTGATCTAACTTCTCTGGGTCAGAATGCGTTCTTTCGTTGCACAGCTCTTGCCGAGATTGAGATTCCGGACGGTGTCACCACTATTGAGGCCGGTACATTCAATGAATGCACGTCATTGAGGAAGGTGCAGACACCGGCTGCGCTCGTGGCGATAAATAACAATGCATTCTGTAAATGCTCCGCGCTGACGGCGATAAATCTGCCAGAGACAGTGACCTCCATAGGCGAGAGCGCTTTCAGCGGATGCAGCTTACTGAAGGCAATCAGTGTCCCCTCTGGTGTGAAATCTATCGCGCCATATACTTTTGAGGAATGCAGTTCGCTGGCTGAGGTCATATTGCCGGTCACTGTCACCTCGCTTGGCTCACGCGCCTTCAGCGAATGTTCGGAACTTCCTGCCATTTTGATTCCCAATTCCGTTGTCAGCATTGGCGAAACGTGCTTCTATCAGTGTGCCAGATTGCAGTCCGTAGTGATTCCGGAGGGGGTGACGGTCATCAACAAGAATACTTTCAGTGGATGCAAGGCTCTCACCTCAGTGTCAATCCCTGCCTCTGCCACAAAAATACTCGGAAATGCGTTCAATGGATGCTATTCGCTGGCCGAAATCACTTGTCTGGCCACCACACCTCCAGCTTTGGGTGGAGTGGACTACTTTCAAAATCGTGAGCCCGCTTTCCCATCCACCATATATCACACCGCGGAGGTGATTGTGCCGGAAGAATCTGTCGCCGCCTACCAGGAGGCTGAGGAATGGAAGGAATTCAAAAGCCTGATAAGTAAATCTCAGATTACGGACGGAGACTTCGTGTATGTACTTGAGAATGGTAAACTCAAGATAGAGGCATATATCGGACAGGGGGGAGATGTGACCGTGCCTGCGGTGGCTACGGTTAAAGGTGTGGAATATCCAGTTGACGGCTCAGAGAATAATATATTCAGAGGCAACACGACTATCACATCCATTGTGGTCTCAGAGGGCATTACCGCCTTAGGTGAATATTTCTGCGAGGGATGCACCAATCTTGTGTCCTGTTCTCTCCCGTCCACGCTCTCTGAGGTGGCTTACGCCATGTTCAAGAATTGTTCGTCGTTGACATCCGCCACTCTTGCCCAGGGTATAACCAAGCTGAACAGCGATGCGTTCGCATATTGCTCATCATTGGCATCGATAGAGCTTCCGGAAGGCCTGACCTCTATGCGTTACCGCACATTCCAGTCATGCAGGGCTCTGGAGAGCATCACATTCCCGAGTACAATGACCCAGATTGGGCAGTTGAGTTTCTACGGTTGCTCCAACCTTCTGACGGTAGTCACAAAAGCCGTTATCCCGCCATCGGTAATCGGTTCAGATCCGTTTACCCCCACAACCTACGAGAATGCCGTGCTATATGTCCCCGGAGGATGTTTGGAGGCATACAAGGATGCCGACATGTGGAAGAAATTCAAGAACATCAACTATCCTGCAGGTGTCGAAGACATTTTCATCGGCAATGAAGATGAGGATGCTCCCATGTTTGACCTTTCCGGCCGCCGCATAGACACCCCCGCCAAAGGCCAGATTTTCATCCGTGGCGGCCGCAAGCTGATAGCTCGCTAAGAGTGTGTCTAAGAGGGTGTTTGAAAAGAAATTAGCAAAGTACACACCATCGCAAGCAATCCTGTTTATCTTTTCACATTTATTATTAAACACCCTCTAAATCTATCCCAATGAGACATTGATTCTATCCGGGTTGCAAAACATGATTATCCTTGTTTTGCAATCCGTTTTTATTTAGCTTAATGAATATTGAGAGAAGTAATTAGCAAATTTATCCTTAATGACCGTTGAGTCGTCTGCTCCGACCTCGAGAGCGAGAATGAGGGTGTCGGCGAAATGGTACATCTTGCCTGACAATTCTCTGAAATGGGTGTCAACAAAAGATTCTATCTCATCGGGGAAGCCATTAAACCGATAGAACTCATATTTTTCGTTTAGCAGGTTTATGATGTGGGCGCGGAAAATAAGTCGCAATTCGTTCCTGAACTCGTCACGCACAGATTGATGCGGAGCCACAAAGAGTGCGAGAACGAAAAGGAAATTTATGTCGTAATGTGAGATCCAAAGGGTGTCGCGGTCAAACAAGCGGTTGTTGAAATGTTTGCTGACAGTGTCTGGCGAATGCTTACAAGGATGCACTCCTCTTTTGGTATAAGAGAAGTCTTTGTCTATCTCCGAACTGATAAAGAAATTTGTCGTGACGTTATAGCCATCCGTCAGCAGGTCGCGATAAGGCAGATAGCCTTTGCCAGGTATGTATTTCTCACCGTGTTTGAGAAAGAGGCGAAGATTGTATTGGATCACGTTTCGTGCATACGTGTATTGCTTGTATTCTGAATTGCCGTGCACTGAGCCTCCTATCTTGTAATATTTGCTGTCTCCGATATAGTAAATATCATCAGGGGTAATCAGTGATTCGTAAGGATAGATGTGGTCAACAATCTTTCCGTCACGTTGATTGCGCAGTTCGGCCGGGATCCTACGGTCGCTGATAATTTCGTCAATCATTGCCTCAAAAACGATGTTGAAGTTGCTCACAAAGAGGTATTCACTTTGTCCGGGATTGGTGACCATCTGTTCAAGTCTGGCGAAGAAGCAGTAACACAGATTCCAGAGTTTGATTGCCTTGTCAGAGAAGTATTTATATTTGATTTGCAGAAGTCGTGATTTACCGAGTCCAGATAAAAGAGATTCAAATTTAGTACCGGTAATCAATTCGTAGTTGAATGGGATATTGATGGGAAAACCGAATTTTTCCCGAACGTAGTTGAGTATGGAATAAAAGATGATAAGCAGTTCTTCATCAAAGTTAATCTGCTTCTTTTTATTCACTAATTCAACATAGAGAGGCCGATTGTCATTGATGATGGCCGTTTTCTTGGATATTGTCCTGTTCCAATTGATTTTATTGTAACCTGAATGGATGTTCTTTATGATGAACATGAAGAAATCGCGGTTGTCACCGGCGAATTTTATCAACGACAGAATTATGTCAATGAGGGTGCCGTCGGATGTGTCGCCGTTTAGGCTGACTGCAGAAAACTGGCGTTGGTAGAGTATGCGTGACTGTTGTTCTTTCGGCATGGATTCATTTATCCGTGCAAATTCGTATATTGCACGGTAAATCCATGTGGATAGATTGTATATGAACTCGCGTTGCTCAATAGTCAAGCGTTCCTCTCGGAAAGCCTGGTCTATGTTTATAATATCCACAGGGCAAAACTCTCGGAAAATGGTGTTGCGCCCCTCGTCAAGTATTACCTTTGGAAGAATGAAGACACAGTCGCGTATTGAGGGGTTGTAGAAGTACCCAACTTTTCCGATACGGCAAAATCCGTCTGTTTCGTAAGGCTCCTCGCCACCGAGCAGACCTCTCACCTTGTCGGCAGGGTATGGATAATCCTCAATCAGCAGTTTCATTCTTCAGTTATGAAGGGGATAGACAATGATTGAGCGTAAGATCCAAGAGGGTTGATTACTTCGGGAATATTCATCCAACCTTGACCGGTGACATAGAATTTAACACCGTCGCCAGAGATGATGGGATCGTTGAAATAGTACCTTTGCTGAATCTTGGAATCCGCCTGGTGTGAATCAAGCCATGCTTGCTTATCTTCCTCCTTGAGGAAGAGCCGGTTGAGTTGAGCAGGGGTAAATCCAGCATTGGCGGCGGCTTCAGTTATAGCATCAAATGTAAGATTGTTCGCTGCAATCGCTTGACGTGTGATTTCAAGGCAAGCCGCCCGTAGGCTTATTTTGTTTTCTGATATCAATACGTTGATTCGCTTTTGAGTGGAATTGTCTGGGTCGGGGGCTGTTTCCCCCTCAGCATTAATTGTGGCTTTTTCGACTCCGAGGGTCTCAAGAAATGCGATAGTCTGTTCAATCAGAGGATTGCCGTTCTCATCGAAGAATGTGGAGAATGCGAATTTTTTGCCGAAAGCAGAATCTTCTTTTTCCATGGTGGCATAATCCTTGACAATGTCGTTCCAGATATAAAATATTGCCTTGCTTACAAAAAGGCTCCAATCAATGTCGCCGGAATCATCGGGTTTTATAAACCAATACCCGAGCTGTTTGTCCTCGGATTTTGTGAGGTCGTAAATCTTCGAATTGACTTTTTTGATGAATGATGTCCAATTATAGCGGAGATTGCCGACGACGAGCGTATGGTCGGTGTTGCCAGGCTTAATGGCCGTATAACGCCAGTCCCAACGGCGCTTGAATGCCGAATCAATTGGGAAGAGCGATTGGTCGGAGGTGTTCATCGTGGCATAAATGAACAGATTTGCGGGCAAACGCATTTCTGTGCCACTGCGTATTTCTTCGGGAATGTTTGGTAGTGGGCTAAGTTTATCAGAGATATATGCTCGCAGGTCGGTGTCTGGGTGGATGCCATAATTTGACTCGCCCTCCTGGTCTCGGTCAAGCAGTTGGAAGATGTCACCGAAAATTTGTGCGCAGTTGCCACGGTTGATTTCCTCTATTACGAGGTAGAAAGGTTTGGAAAGGTCGCTCCACGCACCGACATAAGCGTTGATAAATGCTTGTGCGGTAAAAGCATATTCTATTTTGCCGTCGCGCATTGTAGGCTTATAGCACCCGACAAACGAGGAATAATCCGTGTCTGGGTGAAACGTGGTGCGCACATTGCGTTTCGGAGCTTCTGCCTTAACGATGTTATTTACCGCATGGGATTTCCCGGTGCCTGGAGCGCCGAAATAAATCACCTGTCTGGGTCTCTTGGTATATTGCGGATTTACTGATAGTCCTTTGGAAAGACACATAAAAGGCCAATCATAAATTGTTTCATCAAAACAAATCGGCGTATCAAAATGCACATAGCCACAATCGGAATATAAAATTGTCGAAAGACTTTTAGTCAGGAAACAGATGTCAGAGATGTTATTACGGTAAAACCAACCGGCCCATAATTCGCCATTGTTATCTTTTAGGAAGTAGACTACAATAGGATTGCCTTTTTCATCGTAATCTGAGGCGGGGAATCCGCTTGTTTCCGTTTTCCATATCTGTATCCGGTTGTCTTTGTTTTGCTCACGCAGAGCATTGGAAGAATCACGGCGTGCTTTTATTGTAGCGTCTTGTTGGATGCGACCTAAGGAAAGACTGTTAACTTTAATTTTCCATTCATAGCCTTTTGCAACAGCCACACCATCAATGCCAAGAAACTCTGTCATTTCCTGGTCAGAAATGGCTCCTTTGGGGAAATCTATATATGTTTGACTTCCCCCACCGTCAGAGTTGATAGTGTTGGTTATTGCTTTGAATTCATTAGATGTTAGTTTGCGGAATATTAAACTGATAGCATCCATATCTTATTTTTTGAGGTGTAAAAGATATTCTTTTATGATTGGGCTTTTCGTGCTTTGGTTGCTTTTGAATCGTTTGTGGTCAATCGTAAAGACGTTGACATCCCCAAATTTAGAGAGGTATGTCATAAGTTGGGGCAATGATAGTAGACCATCTTCACTGTAACTTATGAAAATATTGTTGCAGTGAATTGAAGAAATTATTCGTTCCAAGGAGTCAAATATTTTGATTTTAGAACAGAAATTTGAATATTGGTCGCGCCACGGTCTCAAACCACTTTCACCAATTGCCTCAGGAAAATCTTCACGCGCGAGAGTTTCTAAGATATGATAATTAGCGGCATATTGTCGCTTTATATATGGTGGATCTATATAGCATATGTCACCATACAAAGAAGAGGCTAATTCTTCCGCATATCCTAATCTGACTGAGTGATTACAGATGTTATCCGATGGATCAAATTCAATGGGTTTTAAAGTTAGTTCTGATAGAGAACGTTTAACGAAATGCGAAAGGTAGTGGCCATAGGTCCCAGCGATATTGGCAATATCGTTAGAGTCTAAAATGAGATTATGAATAAGGAGTGAGTGCTCTGATTCAGCAATCAGTGAGTTAGTGTACCATTGGGATATAGTAGTTCTTATGGAGTCTATTTTTCCTGCATTATACTCAGTATAATACATTCTCGGTTTTGAGGCATTGGTAGGGTTTCCGGCCGGTGAGAACTCTGAATAAAAGAATCCTTTAGACGCAGGAAGTGAATTCAAGAAGTCAATAACCTTTGCATAATTGTTTTTTGAATTAAAGGTTATTCCTGGTATTATGTTTAATAAACCATTGAATGACGGAGCCGAATTTAGAAAAAGATTAACAATTAAGTGATGATAAGAATATGTCATAACATCAGAAGCTGACACGGATAGGCCACTTTTCCTAAATGCGAGTGACATATTTCCGGTTCCGGCCATTAAATCTATGGCAGAGGTGGCATTAGGGACCTCTCTTAACATTATATCAATAAGAGATGACGCTAATTTTTCTTTTGAGCCTATATAACGGTAGCCCATGCTTCTTTAGGGATTTTAAGTAACCGCTTGAACGGAATCATTTGCTCGACAGATTCTATCGCGTTTAACATATCTAAGAACGATGATTCATTAATGTTAAACAAAGTCAGGAGTTTTTTCTCAATTTCTATATCAGTATCATTATTTATAAGTTGAGTACTATAAATTTGCTTAACCAAAACTGATATTCTATTGACGCATTCCCATTCGTTAACAGTGAATGAATGAAAATCAGGAATGGGCAATTTTTCGACCATTGTTTGAGAGAGGTATGGATGCGTACACCAATTGGCCAAACCATATTTTTTAATAATATAGTAAGTGATTATTCGAGAGTTAATCACTGCAATGAAGAATTCGATTGGGATATGTTGCGCACATGTTTTTGGAGTTAGCAAGTATACTACTTGGTTGACGATATGATTATGATAATCTAACACGGCAGTGATGCCAACCCCTGTTTTGCGGACAAGAATTTTAGGTTGATTATAGATGGATAAATTCTTGTAATTTATGCCCTCAAAATTATAACGGATTCGGGATTTAGATTGATAGAAATATCGTTCCAAATCTTCACCGGAAAGGAATGGGGCGGAATTGTTGTCTTCGGGAATATTTTTTGAAATTATAATATCTGAAACCGCACTGTCTATAATAAAAGCATTCTTACAATGGTTACATTTGTATTGGAGTGTGCCATTTTTAGGCATTGGCATCCAGTATTGACACTTTGGACATTGTACCACATTGCCTTTTTTTGACAGTTCCACACCTCGATGAGAAGAAAGATATTGTCCCACGGTAGGTGAGGAATCAAGGATGTCAATTATGTCTAAATCAGATTGAGCCACATCAATTGAAAGAGCAAAGTCAGAGTCTATAAAGAATTGTTGCTTACATGGGTGGACAATTCCTTTTTCAGCCGCAGAAAACGACATTTTATTAGCTGCAATTAACTTTGCAATTTTATTGGGGAAATGAACACAACTGCAAATGTTTTCATTAGAGGGCTTGCTTTTATATCCAATTACTACAGAGACGGAAGTGCTGACACCATCAAAAATGAATTCACCAATTCTTGCGATGAATTTGATTGTGGTCTCAGAAAGTAACTTTTTTCGGATTGAATAATGTTCTTTACGGTAGATCGAATCTGGGATTATGAAGCCATAGACACCTCCTTCGGATAGTAATTCAATAGATAGCTCCAAAAATAAATCGTAAATATCATATTGCCCTATAGCAGTAGATAGTACACTTGTCGCAGAATCAGATTTGTCAAAGTCCGCACCCCATGGTGGATTGCTGATTATTGCGTCAAAAAAATCTATATTCAAACGTTCCTTAATTTTATTCCAACCAGATTTCAAATCAAGATTATATGGGGAAAGAGTGTCTGTGCAAAACAAATGTGTACTTAAATTCTTTCTTTTCATCTTTTCAGATGTAGACTCAATGGCATCTTCATTGATATCTACACCAGCGAATAACACTTGTTTTGAATTAGCAAAAGGCTGGAACGCTAATAGGAGCGCACCATCTCCCACTGCAGGGTCTAGGATTGTAATCGAATGTTTTTTCGGGAATAGCTTAGACATCTTAGAGGCAACGTAAGACGCGAGATTCGGAGGAGTGTAAAAAGCTCCCGTCGATTTCCGAATAAATTTGCTCTCTGATGTTTTCATACTAAGCAAAATTCTTTCATTGTAGGCAGACAGGCGACCAAGCCTTTTTCGCGACTACAAGAAAGCCTCTTTATGTTGTGTAATATAAATTTTGTCTACATTGGGCGGTCTTTGTCTGCGCATTCGCGTATGAGCTTACAAAGTTAATGAAAAAAATCAGATTAATGATTTTATTGAAAAGTTTAAACAACCTCTTAATATAGAAAACCGAATAGCCACAATGGAATTTTATTGCCTAACCCAAATTCAATATCGTCCGCCGCCACAAAACTGTCAGGAATATTTCTAATCTGGGCAAATCCTTTTCCCTTGCCTCCGACCTCGAAAATATACCGGTTGTCGATGATAAAATCGCCATCTTTCGCAAATCCGACACGGTGGTTAACCCCAAGGAATGATGCGAATGTACTTTCTCGCGCCGCACCAATCTGGGGCGTGTCAAGTGCATACATGAGCGATGAGTTGTCAAGAAGTATTTTCTGAGGTTTTGCAAGACTTTTGGGTCCTCCTACAGAGGAAAACAACTGACGGATGATCCCGGCTCTGTCCAGCAAGTCGAAAAGTTTAAGTATCTGGTTTCTGTTGGTGCCCATCACACCTGCTAAAGTACTCATATTAGGTATGTATGGCAGTGAAGCAGAAATTATTGACACAAGACGTTTTGCCTTAATCAATGTCTCGTAGTCAATTTTTTTCTCTACTGCCGGAATATCAGATTCAATGACAGTTGTTACTGTCTGTTCCAATCGGCTGTAATAATCATCCTGTTTCATAGATTTATAGAATGGGTAATATCCCTTTTCCATATACCTTTTAAACAAAGAAATGATGTTTATTTTGGAAGCGATTGACGGGGCGATTGTTTCATGCGAGTACAGCACATCCGTAAGATGGAATCTATCCGGCACTTCATATCCTTCAAACATCAGAAATTCGCGGAATGATAACCCCGGGAGCTTATACATGGACACACGCCGTGATAAATCACCTATGGAGTGGTCAATCTCAAGCAGTGATGAGCTTGTGAATACAACATGAAGTTCGGGATAGGAGTCATATAGGTTTTTCACCTGCCGCTCCCAACCGGGTAAACGGTGGACCTCATCAAGGTATAGATGTGTAATGCCTTTTTTCAGGACTTCCTCTGCCAAATCTATCAGAGAGTGGTCGGCAAACCATAGATTATCAAGTGTGACGTAAAATGATTTCTCGCCTGTTGGGTCAGAATCTTTTATGCGCTGCATCATTAAAGTTGTCTTACCCACCCCTCTTTGACCTTTTACGCAGATAAGAGGCTGTTCCCAATCTATTTCTGAGAAAAGGAAGCGATGTATTTTAGTCGTTACGTCAGCCAGACGCCTTTTGTATGTCCTGATTAGAATATCCATTTTTCTTCCAAGATTAAATTTGATGCAAAGATAATAAATTGTTCCGAGGAAGAAACAATTTTGCAAATTAAATCTTTGACGAAACAGTTTTGCGTATTGAACCTTGCAATGTACAACACACGATTATTCTAAGAAATTGCAATTATGAGTCAACAAGAAGGTGACCTCCGGTCGCTTACCAAGATCAGGGGCTTGCTCCGTGGTCTGAGCACATCACTTTTTGAGGACTAAAAAATAACAATCTTTTTTGCCAACCCCGATAAAAACCGAATGAAACGACTTGAGACAGATGATTCTCTCAAAAAAAAAGTGGGGGAGGGGGTAATGAAATGGGGTGGTGGGCTGTCTAATATATAAAACGACCAAGAAACGGAAGTTTAAGGGACGCCCGCAAATGTCCCGAGTTTAAAAAACATCACAGAATGCGATATTCGATAACTGAGTTTGAGGCTCTGTACACCCAATGTTTCCCTCTGGCGATGAGGCTGGCCATGAGCCTGCTTCATGATGAGGATGAAGCCCGCGATGTGGTGCATGAGGTGTTCCTCAGGCTATGGGAGGCGGATACGCAGGTCACCACTCCGGTGGCGTTCGTGGTCAGGGCGGTGCGCAATGCGAGCCTCAACAGGATAGAGGCTTTGGACACCCGTGAGAGGATACGCCGCAGGCTGGCTCTCGAGCCGCCTCCCGATGATTACGACCCCGAGGGGCGCGATGAGGAGGTGAGGGCGGCAATCGCACATGTCCTCACATCACGCGAAAGGCAGGTGGTGGATAAGATCTATACAGAGGGCATGAGCTATAAGGATGCGGCGCTGACCCTCGGTGTATCGGTGGCGGCGATCAACAAGAATGTTGTGGCCGCATTACGGAAATTAAGAACTCATTTCAAAGCGAAACATGACTGAGGCGCAGAAAGAAATATTGATAGCCAAGATGCTTGATGATCCTTCTTCTTTGTCGGTCGAGGAGATGGATGCGATAGCCCGTGACGAAGAGCTTCGCGATATCTATGCGATGTCGGCGCAGGTAAGTGGTGCGTGTGCCCCGAAGCCAGAGATTGATATGGTGGAGGAATGGGTGCGATTCCGCAGGCGTATGCGCCAGCGTCCGTCGCGGTGGCGCTGGGTGATGCGCGTGGCGGCGATATTCCTTGGCGTGACATTCGTCGGTGGCGTGGCTGTGAAGATGATCGACAATACATTCACCCCTGACAATACCCCTATGATCGTCAAGGTGCATCGCCCCTCTGAGGCAAAGAAATATTCTGTCCCTGGCTTGACCGCGCTCACGGCAATGTGCCGACAGCCCAAGATGGCCCCGGCCGCGGCTCAACCTAAGGCAGCTGATGTCCCGAAGCCCCTTGTTGCCAAGGCCAGGACAAAGACTCCGGAGGTGAAAGCGCAGCCTGAGGCTCAGATGGCGGAGGTTGACATTGAGGAATATCTGCGCATCCAGCAGGCCGGAATCGAGAATGACCTGGCAATGCAGAATGCCGAGATATATGAGGATGCCTACGATGCCATACTCCTCACGCTTGACTTGCCTCCGCAGGATATTGAGGCAATTGATGAGAATATCAGAAAAGTAACAATGCAATAACACCCGAATTATGAAAAAAACTACATTCAGGCTTATGTGCCTTCTGCTGGCCGCGATGCCCGTGACAGCAGCCGCCCAGGCAAACATCATCAAGGCGTTCGATGCCATAATCAAATGCAAAGACGCTAAAATCGAAGCGTCGCACACTATGGAGAAAGACCCTGAAACGTTCGTGAAGACAGGACAGTGTGATGTGTATAACTTCTCACTTCCCGCCAAGAAAATCAATTTGATAGATGATGTGACAAAGGCTTTCGACAAGGACAGCGGGATGGCCTACAGCCTCAACAGCGGCTCCACAGCGGGAACTGACCGCAGAATCGTCCTGGCCGTGAGTGACGGCTCCGGCAGCGGTGTGGAAGTGACATGGGCCGGCCATGAATATGTCTACGCCCTCTTTTTAGCTCCGAAATCGGAGGATGCGACCGGTAATTACCGTTATGCGTATGCATTGACCTACGCCGAACGCGGCGACAGCATCACCGGACGGCTTGCTGTGACGTATGCCACCACGCTGAAACACCGTCAGCAGAAGGAGGAGAACAGGCAGTGGAAAGTACTCGGCAGCTTTTCCGGAAACAATTATGAATTTTCGAGCAATGACACGCAGCAGGGTTGGTTTGAATCGCTGATGTCATATTTTCAGAGCATGACTACGGAGGATAGCCGTACCCGCTTAGCCCTGGCCACCAAGGCTTACCGTCACATCAAGGATCTGCCGCAATATCCAGAGGCGACCGATCAGGACAAGAACGCCGCCCGCGAAATCCTGAAGACGATGATTTCAGAAAAGAAATATTCTGATCCGGTGCTCAACAAGCTCCTGCAACAGTGCCTTGCGGCAATCAAATGAAACTAAAAAACAGCTTTTTTATACTCCGTTCCGGTTGCTCGCGCCCTTGGCGGCAACCGGAATTTTATCTATGGTGACACAAATTTGCTAATATTAGGATAATTAGAGTTAAATATGTGTGCCTGCTATTGCGAAAGCCGGATTTGGACGTAAATTTGCCACATAACAGATTTCTTGCACATAGGAAAAAATGGTCAGGTTACGCGTCGCGGTCATATTATTGTCATCAGTCTTTTCGATTGTCATGCAGGGGCAGGAATATTTTGTGGTGGCCGACTATCTGACCCATTCTCCGCTACCTGGCGCATCAATATCCGACAGCAATGGTAACGCCGTAGGAATTTGCAATTCCAAAGGCCGCGCACCGTATATACCATTGTCTTGTTATCCTATCACGGTCAGGTATTTGGGCTACCACGAGATGACAGTGGTATCCGCATCCTCCGACACCATCTTTCTGCGGGAGAGCTTCACGGAGCTGCCCGAGGTGGTAATTGAGTCGCGGGAGCAGAAAGTGCTCCATATGCTGGCCTATGTGCGGGAATACTCCACATTGTCCACGTACACGGATACCGTGTTCCTCTTTCGGGAAAAGATGGTGGACTATATGCCTGTGCCGGACAGGAAGATCAAGTTCAAGGGGTGGAGAACGCCCCGGATGCTGAAGAGCAGATCCTATTATTGCTTCACCGACAGCGAGGGGCTTGACAGCGTTAGCGATGTTGGAAATAACCATTTCTCATGGTCGGATTGGATAGGCGTGAACAGGCCGATATCCATGCCGCCGTCGTTGGTCAAGGCCGACTGCGGCTCAGATACCGTCTATGGCCGATATGGACGGGCCGAAATCTGGACTAAGAACAGAGACAAGGTCAAGGTATCTGTGGATGTTCTGGCCGATAGCGTGAGCCACCGGTGGGCACCGTATCTGACGCGTTTCTTCGGTAATGATACCGATTTTGATAATTTCAGGATGCAGTTCAATTTCGATAATGTCGCCGGTGCCTCTGTGTCACCTGATGATCTCACCGGATATTCATTCACTGTCGAATCACGTGGCCGCGGACATGAAATGTTCCGTTTCAACCGTTCCGACGAGCCCTTTTTCGTCACAACATATGCCGAGGTGTATATCCTTGATAAGGAATACATCACAGTAAAGGAGGCGCGGCAATGGGAGAAGCACAGGTTTGATGATGATGATCTGGCCATCATTGAGCCGGCCGGCGCTCCGGAGTTGCAGCCGTCGGTGCTTATGCTCATAGACCGCGTGGAGAATATCGACAGGGATATGGTCAGACTTGACTTTGTGCCTGACCACAATCTTGGCTGCGGACGTTTGAGTGTCAGACAGTTAAGTTTTGGCCAGCGTTTACTCTCACTTCTTAAAAACCTTACGGGAATCTCCTCATATAAGTCAAACAAGAAGCAGAAGGAAAACTGGCGGCGATTCACCCGCGATTGGAAGAAGAAACGCCGCGGTGATAAACAGAAGTGATTAGATAATTTATAATAAACGATTGTCGCTTAAAAATTAATCAGTAAATTCGCAATTGCAACATTGATTTTGGCTATAACTCATAAAATTTTCATGTGAAGTGGAAAGTGATAACAACATAATTGTCTACAATAGCATAGACGGTAGCCTACAGCTTGATGTAAAGTTGGATAATGATACCGTCTGGTTGACTCAGGCGCAGATGGCAGTTTTGTTTGACAAGAATCAGTCTGTCATAGCCCGTCATATTCAAAATGCTTTCAAAGAGGAAGTGGACAAAGATAGTAATATGCATATTTTGCATAATACTATATCAAAGTACAAGCCTACAGCTGTTTATTCGCTTGATGTGATAATTTCTGTAGGTTATAGGGTTAAGTCGGTGCGAGGTGTGGAATTCCGCCGCTGGGCTACTAAAGTGCTGAAAGATTATCTTCTCAAAGGCTATGCTGTCAATAGTCGGCTCAATTATATCGAAGACCGGTTTGACCGCAGGTTGAGCAAGACGGAGATGGAAGTTGAACAGCTGAATCAGAAGATGGATTTTTTTATAAAGACATCGCTTCCGCCACAACAAGGAATATTCTACGAGGGGCAGGTATTCGATGCTTATACGTTTGTGTCATCGCTTATCAAGGGTGCCAAAAGAGAGATCTTGCTCATAGACAATTATATTGATGAGACAGTCCTGACACTTTTGGATAAACGCAAATCCGGTGTCAGCGCTACGATATATACAGCTCAGATAAATAGACAGTTGCAACTTGATATCACCCGGCATAATTCACAGTTTGCTCCGATTGTGATAAATACCTACAGGCAGTCGCATGACAGATTCCTGTGTATAGATGAGGAGGTGTATCATATTGGTGCCTCAATAAAGGACCTTGGGAAGAAATGGTTTGCTTTTGCTAAGATGTATGATCTATCGCCCATCGACCTGCTTAACAGAATTAATGGTGAAATATGAGTATCCTATGAAAAGAATAATTTCGATTGTCACGATGTTGGCGGCTGCAACGGCAGCGATGGCGCAATATTACTTCCCGTATGATGAAAGCTGCGTCTATTACGATGATGCACCGGCCCTTATCATTCAGAGAGACAGAATAATGGACGGCTGGTATGTGTCGGATTTCGATGGCAACCGCATCAGCGACTATTACAAGGAGATACGTCCGTATAGCCAAGGAGCGGCTGCCGCCCTTGACAAGATCATGGGCTGGTGTTTTATTGACACTTCGGGTAAGCGGTTTACCGATTACTACCGCAACGTGGATGATTTCCACGAGGGATACGCTCTGGTCGAGGATAAAGTGATGGGGTGGACGTTCATTGACCGTCAGGGCAAACGCCTGGTCAACGACTATTTCAAGGATGCGTATCCTTTCCACCGTGGTGTGGCACTGGTGCAGGACAAAGTGATGGGGTGGTACCTGATGGATAGGTCAGGCCGTCGGATCTCTGATTATCACGATGATCCGCGGGATTTCCGTCCCGCATCCCGTCCGCGCCGTCCATGGTGATTGCGTTGCAATAATAATGTAGGCGATTTTTCTGATTATTTCAAGTAAATTTGGCAATAATTTCCAATAGCAATTTCTAATCCTTTATAATTATGAATCGAATTTTAAAGACAATGCTGGTTGCAGGATGTGTATTTATGGTAGCCTGCAGCGATAACGACGAGCCTAAAATACCCTCCAATGCCATCAGTTTAAACATGATGAACGATGGAAACGGCAAAACCACCATCGGCGGGTCAGATGTGTATATCAACTCCTCGAATAATTTCGAGTCGGACTACTGCGGGATAATTGACCTGGGGCGGAAAGGCTCTTTCAGTCAGAATCCCGACTTGACGCAGATTGCGCAGGAAGTGGCTGTGACTCCGGGCAATTATTATCAGATTGTCCTGGCCCGTGATGTCCTGACCGTGGCCGGGCAGCGGGCTTTCCCTGTCAACAGCAACTACTATAATGTGTATGTGGATTCGTGGCTCTACGGCAGTGACAACGAAATATCAGGCGCGAAAGTGTCGTACGCCGAGTGCTATCCGGCTGTCAATGAGCTGCCCGAATGGGGCTCTTCGTTCCCGATATATATGAAGTCGGAGGATAATCATGGGGAATCCGCGACCTATACCTTTGCAAAGGGTGTGGAGGTGAGCACCAACTATTCAATCTATGATTTCGAGGGGTCGAATCTGAAACAATATCTCAAGGTGAATATCGCGGGCAACAAGATAGTGTTCTACAACACCGCATATGGCACCTACAACGGAAAGGTGGAGATGATTGTGAATGTGCGCTACAAGAGCCTCTACACGCAGGTGCGCTTTATCGTCAGCTCATCTTTCTGATATGAAACGGATTGTGTTCCCGCTGATGGCTATTTGCGCTCCAATGGTCTGGTCGCAGGAGGCTGCCGACACCACTGATACTCATGACCTCAACGAGGTGGTGGTTGAGGCCACCATGCAGCGCACAGCCGCGCAGAAGTCGACTTACATACCTACATCGAAGCAAAAGAGTGCCTCGCAGTCTGGAGCCGACCTGCTCAATCATATGGCCATCCCGCAACTCCACACATCGCTGGGAAGCGAGATCAAGACCAATTCCGGCAAGGAGGTGGCAGTATTCATCGACTTTGTCCCGGCATCGCAGAACGACCTGAATGCCATGCGCATGTCCGACGTCAAGCGTGTGGAATACTACGAATATCCATCCGACCCGAGGTTGCAGGGCAATGCGTATGTGGTGAATTTCATCATGACAAAATATGAGTATGGCGGATATGTCAAGGGATTCGGGCACGCCAATCTGGTCAGCCTCTGGAGTGAGCAACTTCTCGGAAATGTCAGGTTTCAATACAAGAAAATGACATACGACCTGATGGGCTACGGATTCAATACCAACAGCACACACGATGGCTCCGAGCTTACGGAGATATACCGCTTGCCGCAGCCCGACGGAAGCATCCACGAGTTTGAGCGGTTTTCTGAGACCACATCGTCAAAACGGAACAACCGGCAGTATCTCGTCGCATTCAAGGCTCTCTATAATTCCGATAAGATACAGGCATCGTCACAGATTAACGCCAGCCTCAATGATACCCCGCATTCCGACCGCAACGGCAGCGTATCCTATTCGCCGGCGGATTTTCCCGCATCGGCATATGCGTCCACTCTTGACAGCCGCTCGAAATACATCGCCTACAACGGCTATTATTTCTTCGCGCTTCCGCGGGGCAATTCGCTCACGTTCACACCATCGTATGTGTTTTCACATACTGATCAGAATACCACATACACAGAGACAGGCTTCTCGCCGATTCTGAACGGGGCGGTCGATAATACGAATCAACTCACAGGCAATCTGAAGTTCAACCATGATTTTGGCAAAGGTGGCAATCTGTTGGGCTTTGTGCGAGGCTCATACGAATACAACAGGACGCGATACACCGGCTCGGCCACATCGCTCGACAAGGCTAAATCCTCCAGGATTGGCGTGGGTGCCACGTATAATATCACAGTTGGCAATTTCTACGGCATGACCGGTTTTGGCTGGGACTGGGACAGGTTGCAATTCGGTGATATGGTCGACCGGCCTTCGTCGCCGTGGTATGATCTCTCGCTGCAATACGGATTCAATGACAAGCATTCCGTGTCTGCGACATTCCATTACAGTGCCTGGACTCCGTCGGCAAATTACAAAAGCGCCAACGTCATACAGTCCACGCCATTGCTGAGCTATACTGGCAATCCGAATCTGGTGCCGTCCAAAAGCTACGACATAGATGTCAATTACACATGGTTGCCGTGCAATGATTACAGTTTCAGTGCCTTCGGATGGGCTTGGATTGTCGGTGACAGGTACGCATATGACTACGAAGCCACCGCCGATGGGGTGCTACGCACGATAAAGCAGCCTATGGGAAGTTACGCCCAGGGCAAATATGGTGTGAACGGTACGGCGCGATTTCTTAACCGAACGTTGATGGTGACGGCGCAGGTGGGGCAGGTGCTAAACCACAATGGCACCCCGTACAACGTCAACCATTCGTATATCGACTGGTATGCCAGAGTGAGGTACTATCTTGGCAATTGGAATTTCACAGTGACCTACATTTCCGATAATGCAAGTGCCGATGGCTGTATGAACGGCATCTGGCACCGTGGGAAGAGCGACTGGTATCTCACTTTCGGCTGGTCTGATTCGGATTGGAACGTAAGGGCTGATTTAATCAATTTCACCAGGTGGAACTGGCGGAACGCCCGTCAGGAGATGCATAGCAAGTATTACGACACCAATGAGCAGTTTATAAACGGTAAAAGCCGCGCATTCATCCAGCTTTCGGCCACATATACATTCGGATTCGGCAAGAAGGTGAGCCGCGACAACGAGCCGGGCGCATCAGGCTCCGCCTCCTCCGGCATACTGCAATGACATATACATTATGAAAACAATTACAAATACACTCGTGGCAATGTTCCTCATATGTCTTTCGGCTTGTGAGGGGCAATCAGGTTATCTTGACAGTGATCAGGAGGAGACCTTGTCGCTGCTTACAGAAAAGGAGTGGCTCATTGTATACGCCCGGTATTGGACGGGAGATGAGCATACCTATGACGATGAGACCTCCGTCTATTTTCTTGACTTGAAACAGAATGGATGGGTGGCTCTCGGCTCGCTGAAGGATGCGTCGGTGAAAGAGAATGTGACTTATTTTCAATGGCGCTTCACCACTGATAATTTCACGGTAATCCAAACTGCCGGAAATGGCATGGATGGGTACTGGCTTATCGAAAAACTCACCCCGACTGAGCTGTGGGCGCAGTGGTCGGCCAAAGATCCGGTGATGTATCCCAATCAGATTACCACTTTTTATAAATTCAAATCCCGGGATATCGCAGTTTGATTATATTTGCAGTATAGAATATGCTGATTGATAGTTATTTGTTGAGGGTGTGCCGAACTGTAGGTAAGAACAAAGCATTATGGTGAGATTTCTTGTAATCGTATATGTATTGCTGGCGGCGGCGCTGGCGGGCATGGCGCAGGTGGATGTGTCCGGAACTGTCGTGGAGAAGGACACCGGCGAGCCCTTGACCGGAGCTTCGGTGATCCTGCGCAATGCCGAGGGCAAGATAAAGAAATATGGCACCTCCGGCGCAAAAGGCAAGTTTGCAATACCTACGCCGACGGTAGCAGGATATACCATGGATGTGTCGATGATGGGTTTCGCCAAGCGCACCATCAGGCTTGACAGCGTGACGTTTCCTCTGACTGTTCTCATGGAGCCGTCGTCCACCATGCTCAAGGAGGTGGCTGTCAAGGCTGACCGCATACGTGAGCAGGGCGACACCATAACCTACAACGTGGGCAGTTTCGCCCAGACGCAGGACCGCAGCATCGGCGACGTGCTCAAGCGTATGCCCGGCATAGATGTGGCCAATAATGGAAAAATACAATATCAGGGCGAGGATATAAACAAATTCTATATCGAGGGCTCTGACCTGCTGGGAGGTAAATACGGCGTAGCCACCAATGGCATCAACCATGATGATGTGGGCGCGGTGGAGGTGATGGAGAATCATCAGCCTATGCAGGTGCTCTCCGGCATCAGCTTCTCAGACAAGGCCGCGATCAATCTCAAATTGAAAAAGAAGGCTAAGGCCACATGGAGCGTTCACGGCGAGGCCGCGGGTGGCTATGCGTGGCAGCCTGAGGGCGCAATATGGGATGGCGAGCTTTTCGCGATGGCTGTTATGCCAAGTTTCCAGAATATCACCACCTTCAAGTCGAACAATATCGGAGAGAATCTCTCGGCATACGCAACAGACTTTTTCTCGTCGGGCAGACAGACTGGATTGGGCCGCTATGTGGGGCTGTCGCTGCCCGGGGTGCCGTCGTTGAGCGACAAGCGCACACTGTTCAACCGCTCTGCGCTCGTATCTGCCAACAGTCTCTGGAAAGTGAGGGGCGGGGAGCTGAAGGCGCAGATTGATTACTCATTCAACCGCGTCACGTCCCAGGCGGCCAATATCACCACATACTTTCTGGAAAGCGGTGACCGGATCGTGACCGAAAACCGCGACGGGCGCGACAGGTCGCATTCCCTCTCGGGCAAATTCATCTACGAGGTAAACCATAAGACCACTTTCATCAACAATGCGCTCCAGACCAATATCGACTGGGATGATGTGCAACTCGGAATCACAGGCTCGCTTCCCAACGGCCAATCTGCATCGTTGCCCGACTATTACGTGGCCAACAAATTCAAGATGATCAAGCGTTTCAATGGCAAACACCTGGTCACATTCCAGAGCAGCAATCAGTGGGAGTCGCTGCCCCAGACGTTGAGGGTGGCCATGGATGGTGACAAGCTACGGCAGCATATCTCAGACCATGCGTTCTATACCCATGAAAGTGCCGCCTATGCGTTTTCTATAAAAGGTGTCACCATGAGCCTCGAAGGCGGAGTGAAAGGATATCTGCGGTCGCTCAACACTGAATTACAAGCAACGGCTGTTCCGGATGATTATTTGGAAAATGTGGTGAATACAAATTATCTCACCTTGTATGTCACCCCCAAATTCGAATATTGGATCAGACGGGTGAACCTCAGCCTGGATGCACCTCTCAGCTTCGCTCACTACGCTTTCGACCAGGCTCTCGCCAACCGCTCGGAGGTATATTTTTCGCCGTCGCTGAGTATCAACTGGAAGCCGAACAACCGTGTGTCTGTCGCCCTGCGTGGAGGCGCCGGCCGCTCGCCGATGAATCTGAATATGATACAGCCGGGGTATATCATGACAGATTATCGCTCGTTCAGGCATGGGGTGGACAATTTCTACACGTCCACATCGCAGAGGGTGTCGGCCAATGTGTCGTACAAACATACCCGCCGCGGCATCTTCGCCAACGGAGCGGTGATCCATTCGTGGTCGCACCTCCCTTACACCATGGCGCAGCAGCTCTACGGCGACTATGTGGTGTATGCATACACCGATGCCAAGAGCGACGGCAAAACGCTAATGGCGAGCGGCAACCTCGGGAAGACACTTGATTTCATGCGTGGAAGCGCCAATATCAACGGCTCTTTCAGCCGGAGCGAATCGCATCTGATTTCTGAAAGTCAGGCAGTAAATTCTGTGGGTACGTCATGGTCGGTTGGCGGCAAGGTCAATGGCTCTCCCGGAAGATGGTTGTCAATTGATTACGTCATTGATTTTTCATCAAGCCGGCTGGCGATTAACGGCGTGAAGAACTCATGGCTCGGCAGTCTGGAGAATTCCTTGCTTGTCAACATCGTGCCCCATCGCAAATGGGAGTGGCGTGTCTCCGGCGAACATTACCGCAACGAGATTACGGCCGGCAAATATAAGAATGTGTTCATGCTTGATACAAAGGTCGTGTTCAACATGTCGAAACGCATAGAGCTCTCGGCAAGTGTCAACAACCTCCTCAACGAAAAGACATATAATTACACAACATACAATCAGCTCACCTCTTTCGAGTCCAGGCGCTGGCTCCGCGGCCGCGAATTCCTGCTCTCCATCTCCCTGCGAAAATGAAAGCCATATCCTCAAGACACGCTTTTCGTGCCGGTTGGCATGATTATGGTTGCGGAATATATTTCGTGACGATATGTTGCCGCGACCGAAAGAGTCTGTTCGGCAATATTGAGGGGAATTCAATGCAATTGTCGCCTATTGGCGAAATGGTTGAATATTGTTTGATGCAGATACCGGTCTATCATCCCGCAGCGACAATCAGAAACCATGTGATAATGCCGAATCATCTGCATATGGTGATTTCTGTAGGGAGGGTGTTGCAGAACCTCCTCAGTAATTAGGCTCTGAGAATAGAATATTTGG
>X363_Desmarests_Spiny_Pocket_Mouse__coassemble_333_pt1 | contig 32529 bp, 27 predicted proteins | sample X363_Desmarests_Spiny_Pocket_Mouse__metabat2_high_PE_013 | metagenome-assembled genome bin X363_Desmarests_Spiny_Pocket_Mouse
TCGGTCACGTAGCTCGCTACGCTCCCTCCTCTGTTATAAGAAATTATCTAAATAACACACCACTTCTCTTTTCACATTTCTTTTTAAACACCCTCTAAATTGTTTTGAAAAATCATCATCGCTCTGTTACGTTTATCGGTCTCGATCGTATCAATAGTAGAGCACAATGAAAAAAGACGTACTGACATCTTCATACCTTGACATTCGGAGCAAACTGCACCGAATCGCCATGAGGCTTCTTCAAAACGACGAGGATGCCAAGGATGCCGTACAGGATACTTTTGAAAAATTGTGGGCAAAAGATGATATTGAATCCAATGCGGAGGCACGCAATAAACTGGTGCATGTGTTACGCAACACCTGTATAGACCGGCTCAGAACATGCCATACCGTACCATTGGAATCGGTGGAAACAGAATTTGAATATGGGGCTGAAACACCGACGGAAGATATAGAGCGATATGAGAGGCTAATCGTGAGAGGATTGACGGAAACGCAACTACGTATCTATAATCTGATTACCCAAGATTGCCTTGAATATGATGAAGTCGCCAAGAGCCTGAAGATATCAGTTGAGGCAGTAAGAATGAGTATGAGCCGTGCCCGCAACCGAATTCGTGAAAACATCAAAATGATTGACCGATGCAGACCGACGTAATGAACTTCACAGTAGAAGAACTGGACGAACTTTGCCGTCTTTATATGGACTGCAAACTGTCCGTCCTGGAAGAAAAGGAATTGGAATATGTGCTTTCTCACACATCTATGACTTCGCAGGCAATTGAGGAAGTCAGAAACCTTATGCGCATTCAAGGCCGTCCCCCTCGTTCATTCCAGCCTGACAATGTGAGGCGCAGTTGGAATTGGCGGCTTTTTTCGGGCATAGCAGCAAGTGTGGCGGTAATGCTATCGGTTGCCTTCTACTTTATTTCACCGCAAGACTCCCTACATTCCCCTGACAGCGATGCCGTATATATTGCGGCATACAGTAATGGTCAACGTCTAAGCGGACGAGAGGCAGAAGTGTCCACAACCATGGCCATGGCCAAAGCGGACTCACTCATGAATTATGCTTATCTTGTGGAACATGCCAATATGCAAAAAGCGAATGAAATAATTTCTGAGACATTCAACAAATAAATCCCTGTATTATGAAAAGATATATTCTGGCAATAATTCTCTCATTGATCTCTATATCTGCCTTAGCCAAAGCTCCCGGTCTACATGTGGAGCAGATGTTCAACGGTTCATACAATACTAATCCGAGTGTGTCGCTCAATGTCTCCAAAAGCCCGGAGAAATATTTCAGAGGGTGCACCGTAACTAATAATAAGTCCATCCTCAACAAAATTGAGAAACTGTTTGAGAAAGATTTACCGAGGGCAACTCGTTCGCAAGATTTAATCTCCAACGGCACCCGGTTTCAATCAATGGTCATTATTAACAACGAGGAGGAAATATACGTCGGCCTCAGCTACGACGCAAACAATGGCTGCTATCTCTTCATAAGCGGCCCATTGGAAGCATTTAAGTAACTCCAAACTACACAAATATGAATATTATCTGTAAGCTGCTTTTCGGAGCGGCCTTACTTCCCGCATCCCTTTCCGCACAGGGAAGCAATGACTCCATAGCGGATTCTTGGGTGGACGAACTTGAACTTAACGAAGTGGTCGTAGTGGCAAAACGTCCTGTAGTGAAACAACAGGATGGTAAACTCATTTACCTTGTCAAGAACGACCCTTACGCCAAGGGGCTTGACGGTATAACCGTACTTGACCGAGTGCCCCGCGTTTCAGTGAATAACGGAAACGTCACTGTTGCTGGCAAAGGAAATGTGCGCTATATCATCGACGGTGTGCTGATGGAACTTGATGCGTCGGCGATGTCAATGCGTCTGCAAAACCTGCGCGCCGAAGACATTGAAAGAATCGAACTGTTGACCACGCCCCCCTCTCGATATGCCGCCGAGCCTAATGCCGTGTATATCTCAATCACTACCCTAAATGAATCCCTCGGCACCAAAGGCAGCGTCTATGGATCGCTGAATCAAGGCAACAAACTTCGTGAATATTTCAGCGGCAGTATAAGCCACACTACAAAAAAACTGGATATGTCGCTTGACGCGAGTGTGTCTAACTACCATGCAACCAATGATAACGATATGGAGTATTCATTCCTTGATGGCTCTCCATCGCGTAGTTCTTCCACTCAGACTAAATCACACATGTTCGATGCCGGATTCAATGTCTTGCTCAGATATAAGTTCACACCGAATATGAATTTAGGTGTGATCGCGAATTACAATTATGAGAATATTTCAAGCAGTGGAACGAACTTCACCGATTATGGCAGCCATACTTCAACATCTCGGTCTTTTACAAAATCTCGCCCGAACAACGCCCTGACTGTTACCGGTTTTTATGACTGGACTTTCGGCAACGAGGGGGAGTCAATGCAGTTGACCTACAATTACTTCTACCGTCACATTCCCACATTGTCTGATATTACTACCACATACAATAGCACCACGGAAGATTATAGCGTTAACGAAGATGGCAAAGCCGATTACCGTTTTCACAGTGGTAAAGCGGACTTCAAACTTCCATACAGTTGGGCACAGCTGGAAACCGGTGTCGCTTACACCGACATCCTCAATTCATCCGACAACGTTCTGAGGTATGTTTATGGAAATGGGGCTGCTCCGAATAGAGAATCCAACGCGTTTGACTATTCCGAACGTATAGCCGCGGTCTATATCACTGCATCGCGCAGTTTTGGCTCAGGTTTCCGTGGAAAAATTGGATTGAGATATGAGTATACATGGACTAAAGGAGAGCAAAAGTCCATATCTCAACTTGACCGCGACAATTACGGACATATATTTCCAACCGTCAATCTGTCATGGAATAAAGACCGTATCGGGTCTTTAAACATAAATTACTCAATGGGAATGGGTCGCCCTAATCTTTGGGAACTGAATCCTTTCAAATATCACTCCACTACCGATGAATATGCAGCCGGTAATCCCGCTCTTAAACCAACCATCTACAACAACGCCGAGATTAATTACTATGGACTTGATGGACTATATGCGGTATTATACACATCGTTTGCATCTGACGCAATCGGATATGTCCGGAGATTTGATAAGAATGGAATAATCAGCACAATCCCGTATAATTGCCTTTCTACCAATAAGACCGGACTGTACTCCAACTACAAACGTACATTCTTTGACCATTGGGAAATGAGAGCCGGTGGAGAGGTGTTCCGCACACACTCCCACTGTGATGTTCCCGATTTCAAAGTAAAAAGTATGGATAATTGGTCCGGCAAAATTGAACTGTCGACCAACGTTATGCTCAACCATCGGAAAACGTTAGTCTTCGGAGCACAGTTTACCCACTTCTTCCCGTGGCAACAAAATTTGATAAATTACAAGTCATTCCAACTCTTCAATCTTTCAATCAGATATTCATTGTTGAACAATCGTCTGAATCTACAGTTGAAAGCCAATGATATCTTCGGCTGGAACAAGACCCGGTCAAAAGAGCAGTACTCGGATTATACCATACGTCAGACTTTCAACTCTCACTCCGCTTACGTTTTATTTGGTGTAAGCTACCGATTTGGACGAGATAAAGTCAACGGTGTATGGCGAGCTTCAAAAGAAGACCAATCAGGACGCACAAAATAACAACATATAATTGATACCAGAAGAATGGAAAACCGACTTACTTACCGATTATAAATAGCACGTTCGGGATATTTCAGAATCTCATCGGGAGATTTTATCAGATTGTAATACGGATATGCGGTGTCCTTGAAACGGTCAATGAGCCGGAACACAGAGGTGTGCGCCACACGATCAATGAAGCCGCGAATCAGCCCGGGGCTCTGCTGCATCAGGCGCTGCCAGTGATAATCGCGCCAGCATAGCCCTACACCACTGTCGCCAAGCCCTCTTACCGGATACCCGCTATGCCTCATTGTCAGAAGCGCACGGCGCACCGGATCAAGGGATGGATTACAGTCGATATCCGTACCCCATATGTCATAGAAAGCCTGTATATACGCGCGCAGCCGCACCGGATCCACCGAGCCGTCGCGGGCAGTGCTCCATGCGATCGGCTGCTGCATTCGCCCCATAAGTATCGGATGTTCCTCGCCGAGAGCAAATATCTCCTCAAGCACAGTCCGCATTTCTGGTTGGCGTTCGATGGTCTGCAGACGCAGGCGTTCCTCCTGGCTCATTACCTTGTCGGACATATTACGAATCGACAAAAATGAAAGCACATCCGCCGCAGGCATGCGGCCTACAGCTTTCAGGGCTTCGGCAATCGCCGTCTTGCCCGACAGGTAGCGGCGGAATACGACAATGGAATAGAAATATCTGTATATACGGTGTAATTCCTGTGCCGACGCACCGGAGAATCGCAAAGCGTAGGTGAGCACCGGCAAAACCACAAAGCGGAGGGCATTCATGGCGTTGGCCATGCTTGTGGCCGAGGCAACAATCCTCTCTGCCAGATCGCGCACCGTAGGTTCCTGATCCCATAGGCGTGAGAATACCCGGAATACCCTGTGGATATCTGAGACCGATCCATCAGAATCAAGCTCAGCTGCCAGCATCATCAACCGGCTCATGCCTGGATCCGACGTATAGTGATGGTCGCGGCTGCGATTGACCCAAAACCATTGTTCCATCTCGTCCCACATGTCATAATCGGCTGCTGTACGGGCGCATCTGATCTTGGCTGAATGCACATCCGATGGCGGATCACCGGCCGTATTCAGCAAAATGAACATATCCTCTGCAGCTGCCCGGGAACCCAGGTCGAAATATACCATCGTGACTTGCTCTGTGACATATTCAGAGAAATCCCCGAAGTTGAAGTCCCCGGATGCGGAAACATCCTCGAGCACTGAGTCAATACTACGTATGGCGCTGATAAATGATTGCACAGAAGGATCCGATTCGTACACATTGTGGTACCACGGAGCAGATTTGATCAAAGACAATCTTCCATTGCGGCGAATAAAGAATTCTGACACCAGATCAGACATGAAGTAGAGCGCTTCGTCGCGCACCTGGTATATCATCTGTGGCTCGCGGTCGTCGGTGAGTTCGTAATCGCTCATGAGCATGCGGCGCAAAGCAGGCCGACGTGTGCGGCGGTACAACATACCGATCAACAGGAAAAGCGTGGTCAGGCGCTGCTGCCCATCGATCACATAGATGCATCCCGGAGTCTCTATGTCGGAATATCCGTAGACGATACCTATCTGAGCCTGACTCCGCTCTGCATACATATCCAAGAGCGCCCTGACAAAACCAGTCACCTTCTCCGACGGGGCATCACCGCCCCAGCAGTAGTCACGCTGCATATCGGGAATAACTACTGTGAGATCACTTCCGAATATATGGCTTAGATTGAACTCCCGACACTGTTCAGTAACCATAATACAGACGGAGGTTTTTAAGAGTGAGCGTATAATTATTCACAATCGAACGATGATCCCATTCACCACCGGCAAACACACATATAGTGTGCAACAGGTTACGGCTCTGGAATACAGTCATATCGCCGGGCGTAAGGAACATGGACTTCTTGCGGTCGAATCCTGAGTTTCCAAATGCAGAATTGTTATCGCCATACATGAGCACAAGGTTTCCTATGCAATGCTCTGACAATTGTCTGCCGTATGATGTGCGGATGACGCTGCGGGGCATGAATGAGCGGTCGTGTTCAATCCGCTGACGCGAGAGAGTTATGCGGTTGTCATTGCCATCGGCCGGACGTCCGTCCGGGCCAATATGCCATACCTTGGATTTCGAGAATATGTGCTCAAGCGAGCGATTGTTCCATATAGAGAAGTCAAAACGCCGCCCGAGCTTGATGTCTTCGTCAATATTCAGCCTCAGCAGCAGATTGAATGCGTGCCGCTTTGCCTCGGTATGGTATACATCGGGCTGGCTGAGAGCATCGTATACCTCCTGAAACTTGTTTCGTGGAGAGTGACCGGCTGAGATATCATCAATGTTCATGCCCAGAAACGAGAGCTTATAATAACGCTCGAGCCCGGCTGCATCAATAGAGCATTGCACAAAATAGCGATGCAGGAAAGCAAACCGCCCGTGTATGTCCTGCAGGAGCAGGATTGCACGGATACGATTGTATGTGGAGGTATCGGCAAACGCATCCTCGAACCGCTTCTGCACTCTGCGGAGACGCTTGTAAAAATGCTTCACCGCCTGAAACACGGGCACTCCTGTGGCCGACATAGCGGATATAAATTCATTATAAGTGAGAGGATCTTCCGGACGCAGATCCTGAGAATGCCGCAGACATAACCGCAACGGCAACTGGGGCGTGTCCGAATCAGCGATGCCGAAATATTCCTTTACATCAGCACGCGACCACCAATGCACCATGTCATCCCAGAATGTGGCGTAACGCCGCCGCAACGCATCGTTGGCACGGGCAGTCTCCTTATTGATATCCAATGATGCCAACCGCATTATATCGGCTTTTATAATGTCCGATGGACGCATAGGCGATGCAGCTGAATTCATGCGCATGTAAGTGCGCCGCGACATGTCCTCATCATCGTTTACGACAATCACAAAACCGACATCTGACAGCACATAGTCCAATAAATCATGACGAGCCCTACCCTCTAAGCTGCTGTCTATAGTCTGCAGTGTCTTTTTGAAGAAAAAGATATCCTGCACAGGCTCATTTTCGTCAAGAGTGAAACCTGGATCAGGAAATGTATCGTATCTCCTGAGAAAATCCGTACTTTGCGGACGACCATCAAGGATTATGTCGAAATCCCCGCGGTAGCCCAGACGGCGCAGAAGCAGATATACATAAATCAGGCGCTGCTGGCCGTCAATCACCTCATAATGCCGCCCGTGCCGGGCCAAGGTGAGCGCCTGAAGTGTTTTGCGCCCTTTAAAGTTGTCAAACAAATGATGCGTGACGGCCTGAGCCGTATCGCGCTCGCCGGGACGATACTGCCCCCAGACATACGGGCGCTTATAGCGGCTCACGGTGAATTTTCCACCGGTGAGATCAAGAAGCCGGCTGATTGAATATCTATCACTTTTCATCAGTGCAAAAATACGAAGTATGTGCCTAATAAGCAAAGAAAAAAGACCGGAAGCCAAAAAGCATCCGGTCTTTTTTATGAGTGGGGATGAAATATCACTTATGGATGGGATATCCTTCGCGACGGCTCTGTGTCATGATCAGGGGCTCCATTGTGTAGTCGCGCTCCACAAAGCGGAGAGCGGCGGGCACCTGAGGAGCGGCCTTGACAGCGCGGAGAGCGGCAGCCTGGCGGAATTTGCGGACTTTGGCCGAAGTGGGATCCTGGATAAACTGGAGCTTGGCTGCGGGGAGGTTGCGACGTCCGAATATATCAGCCGACGGGAACGGAATCGGGCAGGTGATAGTGCCGATGCCATCATCCTCGGTATAAGTGGAGAGTGTGTATTTATACCTATTGTAGAGAGCCTTGATATCGTCAATGCTATAACCGTTTTCAGCATACAGACCGCCTTCGTAGTTATAGACACGGTCGGCTCCGGGGAGCTGCTGGGCCTCGTTATTGACGGTGACGCGCATGCCGAAGCCAGTCTCCTGAGGAGTGATGAGCACACAATCATGATCCGTGGCATCTATCACAATGTTGTGTTTAAGATTGGGGTTTACATTGTTGAGAGATGCGAACGGGAAGTCGGAACCCGCACCATAAGGATTGATGATACGGATGATATTGGGATTCTCCTTGGCAGTCTGCACTTCCACCTGATACATACGCATGTTGGTGTATTCCTCCACAGTATATGGAGCGAAGCTCGATTCAGTGCGGCGATAATACCAGATGGTAGGAATGACAAATCCATCGGTAAAGTCAGCCCAGCCGTGTGAGAGCCAAGCATTAGGATCGTTGGGGACAGTGGCACCGGCTCCGATTCGGAATGTGGTGACATAGTTGGCTACTTCTTCACCATCGGCGTATGCGACAGCCACAGCGCGATACAGACCATCGCCGCTGACTGCGATACGTGCCTCTTCGGTTGTATTGCCGGGGACCTCAACCATCTCAATGGATTCAGCCTTCATCTGATTGTAAATTTCCTGAGCTGTGCCAGTGCCGGCTGCGACCTTGACCTGGTTGACATCAACACCGGATGATACCTCTACGAGCGCATAAGTCTGTGTGAAATCAGCAGCAGTGAAGAGGCCATTGAAACCGAGCTGGAGCTCATAGTCGGGATACCCATCAAGCTGAAGCGACTCGGTGACGTTACCATTGGCGAAAATATAACCCGGCTCCATGTCTGCGCCATAATATATCACAGACAATGTGTAGCGACCACGTTCGGGATCGTAATAAGATGAGCCGAAGGCGGGGGCAGCATATTCCTCACCGTTGAGGTTCTTGAAGAAATTATATTCATCAATGATCATGAATTCACCGAACTGCGAGCTGACAACACCCAAGCCCTGAGGCTCGATAGTGACAGGGTAAGTGCCATCGGTAAACTGCTTGTCGTAATGAACGTGGAGCATGAGGGTGAGCTGGTCGATATTATCGGAAAGGCCGCCGAGCCAGGGCACAAATTTGTCGTCGCCAGTCTGGCCTTTGGGAAGGCCACCGATAATAACGACTGAATCCAGAGGTTCGTCGCCCTCTACATGACCCTGATAGATGGGAATGTTCTCCTGATAGCCTTTGACCACGAAGTTGTATGTATAAGTGCCAAAACCTACATAATGAGACTCAATCGAAGGCATGAGCTGAACGGTGAACTCATAAGTGGACGGACCATATATGGTGCCTTCAGTTGCGACATCGGCAAGAGTGAGTTTGATCGGATACTGCTCTTTCACATCCATCACAGCAGGATCATATGTGATGGTGAGTGGCGCGGAGAGTTTGTCAGCCTCGAAAGTAACCGATGTGGGAATGTTGAACATACCCTTTTCGTCGGTGGCTATGATATCATATGTGGCAGCAGAGGTAGTAGTGGTGCGCATCACAATGACATCAAAAGAAGTCTCTTTCTGTGGCACCTGGACTGCCGCAGGAGCTGTCTGCGGGAAGTACGCGCCGGGAGATTCTGCACCCGGGGTATAAGACTCCTTGTCGTCGCAGGAAGAAAGAAGTGTTGCGACCGACAGAAGTGCAATTGATAAGATATGATTTATTTTCATCGCTGTAAGGTAGATCTATTATAACATTGGTGAGTATACACCGTCGGAAGGCGGGTTGTTCCAGTCGCGTACAGCGAGATTGGTCTGGCCTTCGGAACGGACAATCACAAAGTTCATCCAAGCGGGACGACCGGTGGTGTTCATACGGGAATAGCCCTCAAAGTTGGAATCGTTGGTGGCACGGGTGACTGACATGTTGAGGCGTTTGATGTCGAAATATGACTGGCCTTCGCCCCAGAGCTCAACACGCTTCTGGAATATAATCTCTTCCACAATATCTTCAAGCGAGGTGGCATTTGTGCGGTACATACCGTAACGATACTTGCGCATGAAGTCGCTCAGGAGCTGCTTGCCCTGGGCGGGATTGGTGTGAGCCGCGGCCTCAGCTTCGATGAAGTACATTTCCTCGATACGCATCAGTGGATAGCCTGAGGCGCTACCGGTGAGATAGTTTGAATAGTCGCCGAGATTTGGACGGAACTTGAGCGAGCAATATGGTTTGAGTGCATTCTCGCCTTCCTCATACGGAGAGAATACGGGGCTGACGAAAGTCTCCTTGCCCTGGAGGGGTGAGCCTTCGGGTGCAACCCACGACAGCTTTCGGAAGTCATAATCACTGATCTGGGAGTACATCTCATCAGTACCAATCAACAGCATCGGGCCTGCGGCAGCGTAGCCGTAGGAGGTCTCGTTGGAGCTCCATGATGTCCAGTTGATGATACCGGTGGTGACGAGGCGGTTTTCAGCCACAAGCTGCGAGCCCCACATCCAGGAATTGGCCGAGATATTGTTGAAACCGCTTGTTGCGGAAGTCCATTCGGCCTCGGTGGTGGGGGAGCAGGTGCTGGCATTGATGGCAAGACGGGCATATTCCTGAGCCTTGGGATAGTCTTCGTTCCACATATAGTAGCGGGCTTTGAGACCATACACCACTGAAAGGTCAGGCAGAGTCTTGTCTGCGCGCTTCACGCCTTCGAGGAGGCGTTCTGCCTCGTTGAGGTCACGGAGGATTGAGTCGGAAATGTTCGCCCCATTCAGGAAGTCAGGACGGCTGTAATGCGGAAGGCGAGGATTGTTAACAGCCATTTCCTGCGTGGTGCTCTCAGTGACGTAAGGCACTGTGAGACCTGTGACATCGTTGCCATTATCGTTCACACCGGATACCTTGTCGTTGGGCAGGAATTCGTACATGCGGGCGAGATCCAGATAACCGAATGCGCGGAACGCATAGGCCATGCCGAGGTAACCGAGGTAATCAGTATTCTCGGTATGCGACTTGTAGAAGCGGATGGCATCATTAGCCGGCTGAATCTGCTTGTTGAGATAGCTCCATACGAAACCGGTGGTAGCGTAGATTTCGGAGATGCTACGGTTCTGCTCCCATGCGGTGTAGTGGTCGTAGTTGGACGAAACGATAGCCATATCTCCTGTCATGACATCGCGGATGTGCATGATGGATCCGTAGCCCCAGTCGTAATGGTAGCTGCCGCCTGTGGTATTGAAATTATTGAGCCACGCCGGCATAGACCATACGAGTGCATTGCCTGTGGCGGGCGAGGAATTGAGCTGTGATTCAGTGATGGAGCTGGAGGGGATTGTCTCTTCCAGGCATCCCGTGAGGGAAACTGAAGCCCCGACAGCAGCAGCAACTGTGAGTGACTTAAATATATTCATATTTTTCATTATGGCGAATCAGTTTAGAAAGTTACAGTAAGGCCGCCGGAGATGGTGCGGATAGGCGCGTTGTAAGCGTTGGACGCACCACCTGAGATACTCTGTGCGGGGTTGAGACCGCGGCGTTTTGACCATGTGTATACATTTTCGCAGAGGAAATACAGACGCACTTTCTGGAGCTGCAGCTTGCGGATCAGGCTCTTGGGAAGAGTGTATCCGAAGTTGATGTTCTGCAGTCGCAGATAGGAAGCGTTGGTAAGGAAACGATCCGACGAAGATGCCGAATAAAGGTCATTGAAGCAGAGAGCCGGGATATTTGAGTTAGGATTCTCGGGAGTCCACGCGTTGTAGAGGTCGCGGTGCATGTTGGAGCCGTGGGAGCTGGTAGAGGGGCTGGACATATATGACGCGTAGTCGCTATCCATAACCTGGCCGCCAAGCTGGTATGCGAAGTCGAACGAGAGGTCAAAGTCACGGTAGCTGAACGATGTGCCAAAACCGCCGTATACCGAGGGAAGTGCAGTACCGCAGAGATACATCGATGCGGAGGAGTAGTCATCGGTAGTCTCGCGGCCTGTGATATTTCCATCGGCATCTGTGGTATTGCGCCAGTAGAGAGCTTTACCTGTATTGGGATCCACACCTGCAAATTTCTGGAGATAGAATGTGTAGAGCGAGAGACCTTCGCCGAGGAAGTTATTGCCGTTGGCGTAACCAGGATGGCCGTCCACTTCCATGTTCTTATGTTCGGCGGCGAGTTCTTCGATTGTGTTCTTGTAGTGGGTGAGGTTGAGGTTGACATCCCAGGAAAAGTCCTTCGTGCGGATGATTGTGCCGTGGAGGTCAAGCTCGATACCCACATTGCGCATGTGTCCGATGTTGTCGTAATATCCGCTCCATCCAAAAGAGTCGGGCAGGTATACGGCATATAACATGTCTTTGGCACGGCGGAAGAAGCCTTCCACACTACCGCTGAGGCGCCCGTTGAAGAGTTCGAATTCGAAACCGGCGTTGGCGTTGGTGTTGGTTTCCCATGTGATATTGGGATTACCCATCATGTTGGGCACAGCGGCGGGGTTACCGTTGGAGTTGACAATCGAGTAGGTGTTTGTGTAGAGGTAGTTGCCGATGTTGTCATTACCTTGCTCACCGTAAGATGCCTTGAATTTGAGCATATTCACCCATTTGGGGAAGTGGATGAATTCTTCTTTTGTGAGAATCCACGCACCGCCGAACGACCAGAAGTTGCCCCAGCGGTGATCGGGATGGAAACGTGAGGATCCGTCGCGACGGAACGAGAACTGGCCGAAATATTTTTCACCGTAATCATACATGCCGCGGAAGAGCCAGCCTTCATTGTTGTATTCCGATTTCGAGGATGTGGTGCTCTGGAGGATGATGGCACCTGCGAGCTCGGAGTTGTTGGGATCGAACATGTTGCTCTTGGATCCGGAGAGTGAGTATGTGCGTGCCCAATAGTTCTCATGCACGAACATGGCCGACACGTTGTGGGCGCCATACTGGTGGCTCCAGTTGAGCATTTGCTGGAATGTGTAGTCGATCGAGCGGCCGTGAGCCTTAGTCACGATACCATTTTGATCGGAATATGCTCCGTAATAGGGGTTGGTGACACCTGTCTGGCGGGTTTCGTCGACAGTGACATTATTGTTAGAGGTGAATTTGAAATCTTTGAGGAAACGCACTTCCACTGATCCAGTGGCAGAGAAAGCGTTGCCTTCCACACTTGCTTTGTCAAGGATTGTAGCGTCAAGGGCGTTGGACTGCGGGAATACGGGGCGCTCAAGACCGGCATTCTGCTTGTCACCGTAGTCATAGCGGCGCAGACCGTTGTTGTCAATCATGATGCGGCCGCTGCCGTCGCGGATGAAGAGCGGATAGATGGGAGCCACAGTGGTAGCGGCGGCGAATACGTTGCCGGTGGACGCACCTTCACCGTCAGCATCGATCTGATTCGACTCGAAGTGTGTGTAGCTCATGTTGGCGCTCACCTTAAGCCAGCTCTTGGCCATGGTCTCGGCGGAGAGACGGCCGGTGAGGCGGTTGAAGTCGGAATTTGGTGTGATACCCTCGTTGCTCAGGTAAGAGAACGAAGCGTAGAAGCTGCCGCGGTCGTTGCCGTTGGCCACGCTCACGTTATATTCCTGGCGGAGGCTGCTTTTATAGGCATTATCCAACCAATCATCGGGCATGAGCATATAGGACTGGCCGTTGGCGGTGGTGACCACGTTGCCGAGAGTGGCATTGGGGTTGAGCTTGCCGTTGGCACCGATCATATACTGGCCGTCGGGAATGGTGTACACATTGTAACCCAGACCCATGCCTGCGCCGGTGATAAGGTTGTTGTTGGCCCAGATGTGTGCGTTGGCGGGATCATATTTGATATAACCGTCATTACCGTCGTCGAAGCCACGCAGTGATGCGTAATTGTAGAGAGACTTGTAATAGAGCTCATAGTACGAGGCGGGATCCTTAACCACAGCGTAGTCGCGCGTGGCACGTGTGTTCACGCCCCACTTGGCATCCACTGTGACCACTGCGTCACCGGTATTGCCACCGCGCTTGGTGGTAATAAGGATTACACCATTGGCACCGCGGGCACCATAAAGGGCATTCGAAGCGGCGTCCTTGAGAACGGTCATTGACTCAATATCCTGCGAGGATATATTGCCCACGTCACCGCTGTAAGGCATGCCGTCGACAATGATCAGAGGCGAATTGCCTGCATTGATGGAGGAGATACCGCGGATACGGATCGAGGGAGTGGACGACCCGGGCTGACCGGAAGCGTTCGTCATCTGCACACCTGCCACCTTGCCGCTGAGGGCATTCAGGGCATTGGACACCTGCGCCTCTTCAATATCCGACGCTTTCACTACAGCAGCCGAACCGGTGAAGGCTGATTTTTTGGCTGTACCATAGGCTACGGCGATAACCTCGTCAAGAGCGGTCGCAGCCGATTCGAGATAGATGGTCATATGACCGGATTTCACCTCTATCTCCTTGGGATTATACCCGACAGATGAGATAGTGAGTTTTTTCACACTCTCCGGCAATGTGATGGAGAAATTACCGTCAAGATCGGTATTGACGCCTTTTCCATCCTTGTCTGTGACAGCCGCGCCGATGACAGGCTCATCGGTCTCGGCATCAATGACAGTACCGGTGATGGTGCGCGTCTGAGCCGACGCACAGAGAGTCACACTGATTACTGTCAAGAGTAATAGGAATAGCTTCTTCATACTTAAATATAGTTATACTAATGATTTATTTGTTTCAGATGTTTAAGTCTGTTAGCATAGGCATGCAATGAGTTGCAAATTTAATACATTTTTTAATTATATCGGGCATTTGCGCTGATAAATTTATGATTTTAACACTTATCTAAATCTTTTGTTATCCAAAACAAACAAAAGAGTGGCTATGTGACATCGGACACGACCATGTGCGTATTTCGCGCGCGCGAACATTAATATATAATAGACCTGCGCACTACTGCATCCAAAAACATGTTTTACAACATAAAAATATTTTTCAATATAACACTGAATAGCAGTCTATTACAAAAAGGTTTAATCAAAAAATCAAAAAATAATTGAAAAAAGTTTTGGCCAATATAAAAATAGTGCGTACCTTTGTCATGTTTTTGAAGCTAAAGAGAAATAAATTATTAATCACTATTTAATCTCAAAAGGAAAAATGAAAAAGTTAGTTTTGATCCTCGCCGTTGCTTTCGGTGCTGCCATGGTATCTTGCGGCAACTCAGAAAAAGCTGCTGAAGCAGCTGACACCGCTGCTACTGTTGTAGAAGAAGCAGTTGTTGTAGAAGAAGTTGCTACTCCCGATTCAGCTGCTGCTTGCGACTCCGCTGCCGCTGCTTGCGACTCCGCAGCTGTTAAGGCTTAATTCGGTAACGAACAACCTCAACTTATCAAGCCGGCCTGCTCAAGAGAGCATAGCCGACTTTTTTTGTGTATACATATGGGTGTCTGTGAAAAAAATTTCATAACTTTGTAATCGTTATGGACAACGGATACAAATCAGTATACTCCCGTGGCGCGGAAGACGGCCTGGTAATGGGGCTGTGCTTCATTGCCATGTTCATCCTGCAGTTGCTCGGACGATACAGCCCGATAGCCGGCATAGCCGGATATCTGATGGCCCTGGGCGTACCGCTGCTGCTATACCTCATGCTACGCAGAAGCTATCGTGCCGACAAAGGCCGAAGCACATTTTCCTCGCTGTGGATGCACGGCATAGTGGTATTTCTCTGCGGCAGCCTGATATTGGCCATGATGATCTATGTATTCCTGCGCTTCATTGAGCCAACGTTCATTTCCGACACCGTCAGGGAGCTCACCGCCGTCTACAGGACAATAGGCGGCAATGATGCCGAGCGCATAGCCGATGTATTCCAGACTATGATCGACAAACGCATGCTCCCCACCCCAATCACCCTGACATTCTCCATATTATGGCTCGGCAGTTTTTCAGGCGCGGTGCTATCCATGATCGAAGCCGCCATCATAAAACTTGCCAAACCATATACATCTGACACAACAAATCATTAGCGTAATGGATATTTCCGTAGTAGTGCCCCTGTACAACGAAGCCGAATCCCTGCCTGAACTCGAGCAATGGATAGCCCGCGTAATGAACGACAACAACTTCACATACGAGATTCTGTTCATCGACGATGGCTCCACAGATAATTCGTGGGAAGTGATAAAGCGGCTGCAAAAAGAAAACCCGGCAGTAAAAGGAGTGTCGTTCAGGCGCAACTATGGTAAATCCCCCGCCTTAAACACCGGATTCGCGCGTGCGCAAGGCGATGTAGTGATCACCATGGATGCCGACCTGCAGGACTCGCCCGACGAGATTCCGGAGCTTTACCGCATGATCACCGAAGAAAAATACGACCTGGTATCCGGTTACAAGAAGAAACGCTACGACCCCCTGTCGAAAACCATACCGACCAAACTGTTCAATGCCACGGCACGGAAAGTGAGTGGGATAAAGAATCTCCACGACTTCAACTGCGGCCTCAAGGCATACCGGAAAAAAGTGGTGAAGCACATTGAGGTGCATGGCGACATGCACCGCTATATACCATATCTGGCCAAACTGGCCGGATTCAGCCGCATAGGCGAGAAGGTGGTGCACCATCAGGCGCGCAAATATGGCAAGACCAAATTCGGGCTGGATAGGTTTATCAACGGATACCTCGATCTGGCCACCCTATGGTTCACCGGCAAATTCGGAAAAAAGCCCATGCACTTTTTCGGACTGCTCGGATCACTGATGTTCGCCCTGGGCTTCCTTTCAGTAGCCATCGTGGGAGCGCTGAAACTCTACCACATGCATTCAGGCCACCAGTACACACTCGTCACCAACTCGCCCTATTTCTACCTGGCGCTCACACTCATGATACTCGGCTCACAACTGTTCCTGGCCGGATTCATAGGCGAACTGATAGTACGCAATTCCTCGCTTCGCAACAAATATGAGATTGAAGAAGAGTTAAATATCGACCCGCAACCATGAACGAATTCCAGAATCTGACACAGCTACGCTATTCGTGCCGCAATTTCAAACCAGACCCAGTGTGCCGGCAGGATGTGGAGGCAATATTACGCGCAGCCTGGCTGGCCCCATCGGCATGCAACAGACAGCCGTGGCGGTTCCACGTAATAACCGACCCCGAAAAACGCGCGCAGATGCTGGCAAAATCCAAACCCGCATTCACTCAGGCACCAGTGCTGATTGCAGCAATAGGCCTGCACGACCAAGCATGGCACCGCACATCCGACGGGAAGGATCACACCGACATCGACGTGGCCATCGCAGTGGAGCATATCTGCCTGGCAGCCACTGACATGGGACTGGCCACATGCTGGATATGCAGTTTCGACACGGAAGCAGCCTCACAGATACTGAGACTCGGACCTTCAGAAGAGCCCGTGGCACTGATTCCACTCGGCTATCCGGCCGATGCTGAGATTCCCATAAAAAATCGCAAGAGCATTCACGACATAATACAATGGATGGACTGAAAATAGCTTTCATCACACTCGTCTGCGCCACAATCGTGCTACTGACCGCCGGATGCAACACCAGCGGATGCATGGAAAACCGCAGCTCCGTACCACTGGCAGGATTCTACAGCGCATCTGATGGTGCCGCGATATCCCTTGACTCAATCGAAATCAGCGGGCAAAACGCCCCGGGAGACTCCGTGCTTTCACCGGCAGGCACACCAGTCAGCAAGATATATCTGCCTATGCGCTCCACCCAGGATGCCACCACATGGATATTTGCATACCGTTGGAAAGAGCTGGACCATCCCGAGATCAACGACACCATCACATTCCATTACTCCACTACCCCATATTTCGCGTCAGAAGAATGCGGCGTAGTATACCATTACAATATCACTTCTCTGAGCCACACGTCGCATCTGATCGACTCGGTCGGAATTTCCGACTCTCTGATCACCAACACCGACATCGAACGCATAAAGATATATTTCCGCACCGCCAGGGAGGACGAGGAAGAGTCATGACACACGCCAGCACATTCCGTATCTGCCAGCGCCGGCTCCTGTCATTAATTTGCCTGGTGATCATAGCAACGGCAGCCATGGCCCAACGGCGCATCACACCTGTCAACACCCCAGCGTCGGCCACGCAACCCATCAACGAACTCGCCGACGACACAGCCCGCATAAATGCCCGCATGCGTGCCAGCATGATGCACTATCACGACGAGAACGGCAACATCGTATACGTAGACACTGTGACCGGGCGCGAATGGCGCGACTCCACAGTAATCAACGCAAAGAAACCCATGCAATACCCGTTGCTGCACAGCGCATCTGTCGGAGTGGACATCTGGAATCCGTTGATGAGGGCGTTCGGACAGCATTACGGGCTTATCGACTTTTCAGCGAGCCTGAGCCTGCACAATCGCTACAAACCGCTGGTTGAAATCGGTCTCGGCACGGCATCCAACACTCCGGAAGACAACAACTTCACCTACAAGTCCCCACTCAGCGTATACTTCCGCATCGGCGCAGAATACAATTTCCTGTACAACGCCACGCCCGACTATCAGTTCACCATTGGTCTCAGGTACGGCTTCGCCCCATTCTCATGGAGCGTGGAGGATATCACAATAGGCAACTCGTACTGGGGCGGCGACACGCATCCAACCATACCCTCGCAGACATCGACCGCAGGATGGGTGGAATTCACCACCGGAATCAGAGTGAAACTATGGGGCCCGATTTCTGCCGGATGGACATTCAGGCTCCATTCAATACTGCATGAATCAAACGGGAAATACGGCAAACCTTGGTATATACCTGGATATGGATCACGCAAAGGCGCCATCACCGGGTCTTTTTCTATTTTCTACACTCTGCCCCTGAACAAAACACCGCTTCCCGAGGTTAATACTGGTAAAAACCAGTAACAACAGTCTCAATGAAACGCATAGTAATAATCGGCGCCAGCACAGGCATCGGCAAACGTGTGGCCACCGACTTCGCACGCAAAGGTTGGAACGTGGCCATCGCATCCCGTTCGGAAGAAAAACTAAAGGACATAGCCACACAATTTCCCGGCAAAATCGTATACGAGGCCATTGATGTCACCGACCAGGATTGTGTGACACGCTTCAACGACCTGATCGAGGCCAACGAAGGCATGGATGTACTGCTCTATGCCGCCGGTGTGGGCTTCTGCAACCCACAGCTTGACATCGCCACCGACCGCAACATCGTCAACGTCAATGTCATAGGATTCACCCGTATCATCAACGCCGCATACAAATACTTCAAGACCACCTCCAATGTATACCCCGGCCGCATCGCCGCAATCACCTCCGTGGCCGGCACAAAGGGGCTGGGCATATGCCCTTCGTACAGCGCATCGAAACGCTATCAGCAGAATTATCTCCAGGCCATAGACCAGCTCGCCCATATGCAACGTGTCGACGTGGGTGTCACCGACATTCGTCCGGGATTCGTGCGCACGGCAATGCTTGACCCCGACAAGACATACCCGCTGACCATGGCAGTCGATTATGCCGCCCCGCTCATAGAAAAAGCCATCATCAACCGCCGGCGCGTGGCCACCATCGACTGGAGGTGGAACATCATCACCGGGCTGTGGCGCATGATACCCAACTGCCTATGGCCATCTGTCAGCGTGAATATCTGATCCGGCCTCACTCCATGCCGCCTATCACCAACAACAGCAGACCCAGCAGAAGCACCCCCAGATCCACAGCCTTGGCCCGGACATTGCGTTCGTGCAGGATCAGCACCCCATAGACAAACGACACTATCACACTGCCACGCCTGATCATTGATACTACCGCTATCATCGACCCATCGATAGACAACGAATAGAAATATGCCAAGTCGGCCACGGTCAGGAACAACGATATGCACGGAATACTCCACCGCCACCGCAACCGGTTGCGGTGGCCTTTTTTAATCCCCGTCAGTATGGACACCACCACACCCATCATCGCACACTGATACAGCGAATACCACGCTTGTACATCAGTCGGACTGTAGAACTGCATCAGATATTTGTCGTAAAGGGCGCTCACTGCCCCCAGAAATGTAGCTCCGACAGACATCCACAGCCAACGGGAATGCCTCAGCGACAACCCCTCACGTGAGCCTATCCTTGAAATCATATACAGCGATCCGAAACCAAGCAGGATGCCGCCCCATTGCCACAGGTTCAACCGCTCGCCGAATATCACAAGCGCCCCCACCAGCACTATCACCGGACGCGTGGCGTTGATCGGACCCTGTATAGTGAGCGGAAGATGCTTGATTGCAAAATAGCCCAGAATCCACGACGACAGCACTATCACAGCCTTCACGGCTATCTGCACATGCCCCGTCCATGTCCCACCCAGAGGCGGCTCTGCGGCCGAGATGCCGGAAATGAGAAAAGGCGACATCAGCAATGCGCCAAAGACAGTATTGAGAAACAACACCACCGGCACATTATTATCCTTCACAGAAATCTTCTTGAAAATATCATAGAAACCCAGGCATAAGGCCGAAACAAATGCGAGAACTATCCACATAACAAACATTTTGATGATTCGGGATGCAAAAATACACATTTCACACGAAACCGCCAGAAGAAAATTCAGAAGAAAATTCTGAAGAAAATTCTGCGTCGGCCGATGCAAATATGCCGCAGATGTTTGCATATTCAGGATAATTTTTATAACTTTGCACAGTTTTTCCAAAATCATTGCCAACCAATGGGAAAGTTTACGGAATTCAATCTTCCGCTCAAAAGCCTGGCTCAGGGCACACACCAATTTGAGTATCATCTCGGCGAGACGTTCTTCACCAACATGGAGAACACCGACATCCATGGTGCCGACCTCACTGTGATTCTCACCGTGAATCACAACGCCGACCGATACGACCTCACTTTCTGTATAAAAGGCGAGGTGATTTTGCTGTGCGACCGATGCCTTGACGACCTCCACTACCCTATCGACGCGTCTTACCGCATGACAGTGGAGTATGGTGACGACTATAATGCGGATTCAGACGAAATCCTGATCATACCCGACAGCGACAACTACCTCAATGTCGCATATATGATTTACGACACCGTTGTGCTGGCCATACCGATGAAACACGTTCACCCCATGGGCAAGTGCAACCGCCAGATGAGCGCCATCCTGCGCAAACATCGCGCCACCCCTGCCTCGGGCGAGGACGGTGTACTTGAGGAAGAACTCATCGAGAGCATCGATGAAATGGAATCTGATGACACTCCTACAGATCCACGCTGGGATGCACTGAAAGGTTTGGCATCCGACAATGACGACTGAAATTATACTCCGGTGAACCCACCGGCTCATAAATATTAAAAATTTAAAAACTGAAATAAAATGGCACATCCTAAACGAAAACAATCAAAGACCCGCACAGCCAAACGCAGAACCCACGACAAGGCTGTTGCCCCCACATTGGCTGTATGCCCCAACTGCGGAGCCTGGCACATCTACCACACAGTGTGCGGCGAATGCGGATACTACCGCGGTCGTCAGGCCATCAACAAAGACGCAGCTGTCTGATACGGCAGCGGTGAATCGCGAGCCCAAACCTCTCCTGTGCAGGTATCCCGTCAAAAGGAGTACCATACTGGGAGTGTTTTGGCGTACGCATACATATCCTAATCTTCTGTCAAAACATCCTAACTCAAGACCAATATGCTTAACGCACGCATTTCCGGCATAGCATCATACGTTCCCGACGACATTTTAGACAATGAGATGCTGTCGAAAATGGTTGATACCAACGACGAATGGATTACATCCCGCGTCGGCATCAAGCAGCGCCGCATCCTCAAGGTAGAAGGCGCCGGCTCATCATATATGGGGCAACGCGCCATAGAGCGCCTGCTGCAATCCACACAGACCGCCCCCTCTAACATCGACCTCGTGATATGCGCCACATCCAATCCTGATTACCGATTTCCCTCCACGGCATCAATCATGATTCACAATTGCAGCCTTGGCAAAGCCTATGGCTACGATGTGCAGGCCGCTTGCGCAGGTTTCATCGTCGCACTCCAGGACGCAACCGCATATATACGTTCCGGCATGTACAAGAAAGTAATCGTGGTAGCCACCGAAATGATGTCATCCATGGTCAATTACAAAGACCGGTCCACATGCCCCCTCTTTGGCGACGGCGCCGCAGCCGTGCTCGTGGAGCCAACTGAAGAGCAGGGAGTAGGCATCATCGACGGCATATTCCATGTTGATGGCGAAGGCCTCCCCCACCTCCTCATGAAAGCCGGAGGCTCGGCACATCCCGCCTCACACGCCACTGTCGATGCCGATGAGCACTACGTATACCAGGACGGCCGGGCGGTGTATAAGAATGCCGTCACCGACATGCTCACCTCATCGCTCGATGTGATGAAGCGCAACAATCTCACCGTCGATGACATCGACTACCTTGTGCCCCACCAGGCCAACCTCCGAATCATCGAAGCCGTCGCATCCCGGGCTGAGATACCCATGGAGAAAGTGCTCGTGAACATCGAACACTACGGCAACACCTCAGCAGCCACCATTCCCCTCTGTCTCGACGAGAAAAAAGGTCAGCTGAAGAAAGGCGACAAAATCATCCTCACAGCATTCGGAGCCGGTTTTACATGGGGCGCTATGTACATTGTATGGGATCTCTGATTTTGAGCCTATACGATACATGCGTCATTCGCTGACAAAACAAAAATGTAAAATCAACAAAAATAGTATCTTTCGGGATACTATTTTTGTTTTATTATAAAATATGTGGGACCTTGTATCCCAAACCAATGATGCATAATCAATAAAATTAAACACATGGCTGAATTTAAATCTGGATTCGTAAATATTGTCGGCAATCCAAATGTCGGAAAATCAACTCTGATGAACGACCTCGTAGGCGAGCGCATCAGCATCATTACCTCAAAAGCACAGACCACCCGTCACCGCATAATGGGCATAGTGAATGCCCCCGACTATCAGATAGTTTTCTCCGACACCCCAGGAGTGCTCAAACCCAAATACAAACTCCAGGAAAGCATGCTCAATTTCAGCGAAGGCGCCCTCACTGACGCCGACGTGCTGATTTACGTCACCGATGTGGTGGAAGATCCCTCCAAAAACGCCGACTTCATAGCCCGTGTCGCCAAGGAGACCGTGCCCGTGCTGCTCGTGATCAATAAAATAGACCTGATCAAGAAGCAGGAAGACCTTGAGAAAATCGTTGACCGCTGGAAAGACATGCTGCCGAATGCCGAAATATTCCCGACCTCAGCAACAGAGCACTTCAATGTGCAGAACCTCATGACACGCATAGTGGAACTGCTGCCAGTCGGAGAGCCTTATTTCGGCAAAGACGCCCTCACCGATAAGCCAGCCCGTTTCTTTGTCACAGAGATCATCCGTGAGAAAATCCTGCTCAACTACGACAAGGAAGTTCCCTACTCAGTAGAGGTGATTGTGGAGAAATTCGAGGAAAAGGAAAACTCCATTCACATAATGGCCGTGATTTATGTCGAGCGCGACAGCCAGAAAGGCATCCTCATCGGCAAAGGCGGATCCATGCTGAAAAAAGTAGGCACCGAAGCCCGCAAAGACATCGAGCAGTTCTTCGGCAAAAGCGTATATCTCGAAATGTTTGTCAAGGTTGAGCCCAACTGGCGAAACCGCGAGAACAAACTCCGCTCCTTCGGTTATATCGAATAAGCGGCTTGCAAATGTTAATTTTTTAAGTTAAATTTGCAACTTAAATCAAGAAAAGTACAAACAACAGATATGTCGCAGTTAGTAGCAATAGTCGGACGCCCCAACGTAGGCAAGTCCACACTTTTCAACCGCCTGACCCAGTCGCGCCAGGCCATTGTCGACGGCACCGCCGGCACAACCCGCGACCGCCAGTATGGAAAGGTTGACTGGAACGGACAGGAATTTTCAATCGTGGACACCGGCGGCTGGGTGGTTAATTCCGATGATATATTTGAAAGCGAAATCAATAAGCAGGTACACCTGGCCATCGAACAGGCCGACGAAATACTGTTCGTGGTAGATGCCATGAACGGTGTCACTGATCTTGACGACCATGTGGCGGAGATTCTGCGCAAGTCGCGCAAGCCTGTCATACTCGTTGCCAACAAAGTCGACAGCAACGACTGGCTGTACAATGTCCCGGAATTCTACAAGCTCGGTCTTGGAGAGCCATACCCCGTGTCAGCCGTAAGCGGCTTTGGCACAGGCGACCTTCTCGACGAGATTATAAAGAAACTTCCCGATGACAAAGGCGGCGAGGAAGAGCTTGACGATATCCCCAAATTTGCCATTGTCGGACGCCCCAACGCCGGCAAATCGTCCCTGATCAACGCATTTATCGGCGAGGATCGCCATATCGTCACCAACATCGCAGGCACTACACGCGACTCCATCTACACAAAATATAACAAATTCGGTTTCGACTTCTACCTCGTGGACACCGCTGGCATCCGCAAGAAAACCAAGGTGACGGAAGACATAGAATATTACTCCGTAATCCGGTCAATACGCGCCATAGAAGCCAGCGATGTTTGCATCCTTATGATTGATGCCACACGCGGCATCGAGAGCCAGGATGTGAATATATTCTCTCTCATCCAGAAGAATCACAAGGGTCTGGTGGTGGTGGTGAACAAATGGGACATCGTGGAGGACAAATCCCAGCAGGCCATACGCCACTTCGAAGACGCTATCCGCAACCGATTCGCGCCCTTCACCGACTTCCCCATCATCTTCTCGTCGGCCCTCACCAAACAGCGCATCTTCAAAGTCCTCGAGACCGCAGTGGATGTATACAAAAACCGCAAGCGTGCAATACCCACTTCCGAGGTCAACCGCCTCATGCTTGAGGACATCGCCGCGTACCCCCCACCCGCCAACAAAGGCAAATACGTGAAGATTAAATATGTGACCATGCTCAAAGGTGCTCAGGTGCCCACATTCATCTTCTTCTGCAATCTGCCTCAATGGGTCAAGGAGCCGTACCGTCGTTATCTCGAAAACAAGATCCGCGAGCACTGGGACTTCACCGGCACTCCCGTCAACGTATACATGCGCGAGAAATAAACCCCTCCATTTTAAACTCAAAAAACGGCACGTATATCCATCCGGATCACGCGCCGTTTTTCTATTCCTGCATTTTTTTCATTGAATATCAATCAGCAATGGCTGAGATCTCAGACCATCCGATGTGACCGCGAGCGTGGCCTTCCCTTCCGCTCCTGTGCTCTGAACAAGTATCTGAGCCAGACCGTTGAATGCATCTATCTCAAACTCCTGTCCGTCACAGCCGGCCGGCCGCTCTTTCACACGAAAGGCCGGATCTCCATTACCTGCGCCAAGTATACGTGCCGGACCGTCCAGCTTGATCTTCAATTTATTGCATGCATCGGGCACGAATCGGCCTTTGCTGTCGGCCAACTCCACCTTCACCACTGACACATCCTTGCCGTCTGCATTGATTGTCGGGCGGTCGGCGCTCAGTCCGATACGCGCTGCGTCACCTGTGGTATAGACAGTTTGCTCTGCCACTTTCCTGCCACGGTTGTAACCTACGGCCTTCACCTGCCCCGGACGATACTCGGCCAGCCATGACAGATGGCCGTTCTTCGGCATGGGCTTGCGCCCCATCTTTTTGCCGTTCACTATCAGCTCCACCTCATCGCAATTGCCGTACACCCATATATCCACCATCTCTCCCTCATGACCTTTGAGATTCCAGTGAGGGAGGATATGCACCAGTGGCTCCTCGGGCTTCCACCATGCTTTCAGATAATAAGCCTCGTCTTTCGGGAAACCGCAGTAATCGAATATGCCAAACTGCGAGCCGGTGGCAGGATACTCCATAGGGTTTGGTTCGCCTCGGTAGTCAAAGCCCGTCCAGTAGAACAGACCGCTCAGCCATGGACGCTCATCATAGAATTTCCATCCACGCTCAATGGCGTTATACATGCTGTCTCGGCCAGTCTTGTATCGGTTGAGCGCCACCATCCAACGTCCCTCAGGATCTGGATAATACACACCGCGTGTGCCACAGCCGCTTGTCTCCTCGGATCCATAGGCGCACCGCTCAGGATAATTGGCACGGTGCTCTTCCACTGGATTCTGTAGTATGTAATTATAGCCGGCCACATCAGCAGGGACAAGCACTGTGGGGCCTCCACTGGTAGCTACTGTCATGGGACGCGTCGGATCTGCACGGTGCACGTATTCCCGCATGCTTTCCGACAGGCGTTCGCCGTATTCATTCCATTCCAGCCCCCATTCCTCATTACCCACGCTCCAGAGTATGACCGACGGGTGATTGCGGTCGCGGGTGATCATATTGTTGAGCAGGCGCACATGTTCATCGTTTATACCCATCAGACGGTTTTCATCAATCACCAGAAATCCGAGCGAGTCGCACACATCCAGCATAGCGGGGCTCATCGGATTGTGCGACGAACGGTAGGCATTGAAGCCGAAATCCTTGAGCGTACGTATGCGGTAAGCCTGGAGCGCATCAGGAATTCCGCTACCAACGCCGGCATGATCCTGATGCATGTTGGCTCCTTTGAGCTTCAGGCTCTTTCCGTTGAGGAAGAAACCCTTGTCGGGATCAAATTTAATCTGACGGATACCGGTCTTAGTAGTATATGAATCCACATTTTCACCACCGGAATAAACTTCAGTCACCACAGTATACATATACGGATCATCCACGCTCCACAGATGCGGATTCTTAACATTCATGGCAGCATCCATCAGTGTTCTCTCCTTCGCGAGAAGCACTGCACCGGCGACATCAGCCTGCTGCGCCACCACCGTTCCATCAGCATCATATAACGTATGCTTCAGCGAATAGCCTTTGGGAGCATTGCCACTGTTCACCACCTCCACCTGGACATTCACCGTGGCCACGTCGAAAGGCTCCTGCAAATCGGAATACACGAATGTGCCATTCGGTGCCACATGCACAGGGTCAGCCTTATTGAGCCACGCATGCCTGTATATACCGGCGCCCTCGTAAAACCAGCCCTCCTCCAGAGTGGCATCCACCCGCACGGCCACAACATTCTCGCCGCCGTAATTGAGGTATTCGGTGATGTCATATGCCCGCGACGCATAGCCATCAGGCTCATTGCCGAGATAGAAACCGTTCACCCACAGGCGCGAATCGCGGAATATCCCATCAAACTCCAGCCAGATGTGCTTGCCTTTGTCCTCGGCGGGAATGCTGAATGTCTTGCGGTACCATCCCACGCTTGTCTCGGGGAATTTATATCCTACGGTCTTGTAGCCATGGCTGTGGCTGGCATCCTTGCTGAATGGCAGATCCACCACCCAGTCGTGAGGCAGATTCACAGCCTTCCATTCCTTACCGCACGAATCCGGATTGAACTTCAACGAGTACGGACCCTCATTGTGTATTGAATTGGCCTTGGTAAGATAGTTGAAATACTCTGTGCCGCAGCCGAAGTCCTCGGCCGGCGAGGCAGCGTTGCCGTAAGTAAAAAGCCAGTCATTGTCGAACGACTGACGCGTGCGCACATTCTCAGCCTGCGACACAAACGCTCCTGCCGCCAACAGCACTGCAATGAAATAGGTTTTAAGTCTCATTATCATAGATTTAAGGATTTGTCACATAAAAAAATGCCACTTCCCTGCAAAGATACAATCTTTTCGCGGAAGCGGCAAATATGATGTGAATACGGATTACTCCACAGTGACGCTCTTGGCCAGGTTGCGCGGACGGTCCACGTCAAGCCCCTTGGCCACAGCCACATGGTAGGCCAGGAGTTGCAACGGTATCACACTGAGCAGGGGCACCAAGGCCGATTCTGTGGCTGGAATCTCTATCACCTCGTCGGCAATCCTGCGTACCTCCTCATCACCCTCGGTAACGATAGCTATGATACGGCCACCGCGGCTCTTCACCTCCATCATGTTGGAGATAATCTTCTTATACAGATGGTGGTGCGTGGCCACGAACACGACCGGCATCTCAGAATCCACCAGTGCGATCGGACCGTGCTTCATCTCGGCCGCAGGATAGCCCTCGGCGTGGATATAGCTGATTTCCTTGAGTTTGAGAGCGCCCTCAAGCGCCACCGGAAAATTCCATCCGCGACCCAGATACAGGAAATTATGAGCGTATGTGAATATCCGTGACAGCTCCTTGATCCTGTCGTTCTGTCTGAGCACCTCCTGAATCTTGTCGGGGATGCATCCAATCTCGCCTATCAGGCGTTGGTATTCATTGTCGTCCAAGGTGCCTATGGCATGCCCCAACGAAAGCGACAGCAGAATGAACACAAGCACCTGCCCGGTGAATGCCTTCGTACTGGCCACACCTATCTCAGGACCGACATGAATGTACACACCTGTATCCGTGGCACGTGCGATGCTCGAGCCTACCGCATTGACGATACCGAACACGAAAGCACCGCGGCTGCGAGCCATCTCTATCGCCGCCAGGGTGTCGGCTGTCTCACCCGACTGCGACACGGCTATGACCACATCCTTGGATCCGACAGTGGTATGGCGGTAACGGAACTCCGAGGCATACTCCACCTCAACCGGTATGTCGCAGTATGTCTCAATCAGCTGCTTGCCTATCAGGGCGGCATGCCAGGATGTGCCACAGCTCACAATCACGAATCTTCTGGCTTCCAGAAGCCTGTCCTTGTATTTTTCCACGGCACTGAGCACTATGCGGTCAGGCAACAGACGTCCGCGCATACAATCGCGCAGCACATCGGGCTGGTCGAATATCTCCTTGAGCATGAAGTGGGGGAATCCTCCCTTGCTGAGCATGCCCAGATCCATATTGATTTCCTGCACGTTAGGCTCCACCCTCGTTTTCAGAAGCGTACTCACCTCCAGAGGCTCTCCCCTCCGGATCACGGCCACTTCCTCGTCATTGAGATATATCACATGCTTGGTGTACTCTGCTATGGGCGACGCATCGGAGGCTAAGAAAAATTCACTGTTATCCTCGCCTACTCCGATTGCAAGCGGAGAGGACTTGCGTGCCGCGATCAATGTATCAGGCTCGTTGCTGTCCACCACGGCAATGGCATACGCACCTATCACCTGATGCAGAGCCATGCGCACGGCATCGGCCAGGGAGCAGCCCCGCTTGTCGCGCACATACTCGATCAGTTTCACCAATATCTCCGTGTCGGTCTGGCTGTAGAAGGTCACACCCTTCTGCTGGAGATTGTCGCGTATGGTGGCGTAATTCTCAATTATACCGTTGTGCACCAACGCAAGAGTGCCAGACATGGACACATGCGGATGGGCGTTGAGCTGCGACGGCTCACCATGAGTGGCCCATCGCGTGTGGGCTATGCCTATATGACCAGACGTATCCTTATCCGACGCCGCGTTCTCAAGATCCGATACCTTGCCCTTGGCCTTGTACACATGCAATCCGCTGTCGGAGAGCAATGCGCATCCGGCGCTGTCGTATCCACGGTATTCCAGACGTTTCAGTCCGTTGACAAGTATGGGATAAGCGTCGCGAAATCCTATATATCCTACAATTCCACACATAAGCTCAATTCAGTTTGTTTAGTTGGTCCATCATTCTTTCTCCCAAGGCAGATTTCACTTCGATGTGACGTGTCACGGCCGTGACGAACGAATTGCTCTCGAATGCGCCGCGCACCTGCTCGAAATCCTTCTCCATGTCGAATGTGGAGCCATCTGCGCCAAAACCGGTCTTGGCAGAGAGCGAGAATTCCTTTTTGGCATCGGCATACACCATCTTGTCCAGACCGATGACAGCGTCAAGCCACTTTTTCACAATGTCGATTATGTCGGCAGCAGTGATCTTGTCAGCCTCCAGACCGAAATATTCGAGCATCACCTTGTAGGCCCACGTCCATTCCATATCGTAATACGCTTTATGCAGGGCATGGAAACGATCGTTCAACCCGCATATGTCTGTGATCTCGCCTGTGAGCACATCGGAGATCATGCGGTCCACCTCATGTTTCGGCACTATCAGACCCGACAGGTCAACCCACTCGCCGTAGCCCGACTCGCAATCGGGACGCAATCTGCGGCGCAAATCCGCATCACTGCTCATAGGGAAATCCATCAGGCGCTGTATCACACTGTTGCCTAAGAATTTGGTGATGGCTATGTCGTAGAGTCGGATACCACGCTCAAGTGCCGAATTGCTTATTTTGGCACTGTGGAAGGTGTATGTGTCAGAGGTAAGACCGGAAAGGTCACGTAGCCCCTCGAGCAATTTGCGCCCACGCAGTGCTTTCTGCATGGTGTAAGGGCTGAGCAGGTTGTAATTTATCTGGTCGAAACGTTCGGGGTCGCTGCGTTTGTCACGCTTGGGCCATTTCTGCGCGTCGCGTATAGTTCCCACTGATTTGAGGTTGACAGCCGGAGCCAGATATGTCATGCCCTGCTTCTCTATCAGGTAGGAGAACGGCATGTCCGACGTATCGATATTGCCTACATGGCGACCCATCACCAACGAAAACGCACCGATACGCGCCGGCCAGAGGATATAGGAGTCTGATGATGTCTTGGCACCACGTTCCATGGCTCCCTGATGGATGGGGCCGAGTTTGTACATATGGTTGCTCTGGTTGGAACCTGATCCGGCGTTCATGAACGAGAACATGCCGGCAATCAGAAGCGTGGACTTATGGTGTGTGACCGTGAACGGCCCTGCGAAGATGGCGCACGCCTCACCGTTTTCACCCTGGCAGTTGCTGAAAAACAGTGAATCCGACGCGGAATAGGTATGCCCCATCGTGCAGTTCTGCCCCACATAGCAACGGGTAAGCATCGTGCCGTCCTCAATGTTACATCCGCTTTGTATTATGAAATCGTCGAGCACCACACCGTACCCGATATGCACCGGAGCCTCAGCGCGTGAATTTATGGTGCCGTTTTTCAGGCGCCCTGCACCTTCGATCTTGCAGCATGCGCCTATGTTTACATTTTTGATATATCCGGCATCCACTATCACCACATTGTCGCCGATAGTGCCGGTATCCGACATCTGAGTGCGGGCATAATCGCGTGCCATCTCCTTGATGCGTGTCACTATGGCCGGACGGTGACGGTACATGGCCTCGATATACGCCTCGTGAGCCGAAAGCCGGTTGTGTATCGTCACCTCACGTCCTCCAGTCTCGTTCAGCACCGACACCTCCACGCCATTGCCGAAAGTGTTGGGCTTATCCACAAGGATTATGTCTACATTTTCTATAAATGTATTATCCCCGATACGATAGTTGGCGATGTAATTCTTCACGTTTTCGATACAGCAGTCATCTCCGATCTCCACATTGTGGAGCGTGGCGTTGAACAATCCGGTATGCTTTGAAATGCCACCGGGCATCGTGAAAGATTTGCTGAACTTTCCAAGCCGCACGGTGCCCGAGAATCGCACATTCCTGATATACTTCAGGGCGGTCTCCGGTGTTATCAGCACCTTATCCCAGTCCTGTGCCGAACATCCCTGGGTCTTCAACTGCCCGATCTGCTCAGGCGACAGGCCACACAGATTCCCGTGTGAATTTGATTCGTTAGATTGTGGTGTCATAGGTTTTAAAAATTTCCGCAAAATTACGAATAAGTGAGTGCAATACCAAATTTTTATTTAGGTATTGCCGAACGGAAGTAATTAAGGCGAATGCCGGTAGATTCAACTGGCAAGTAACTCAGGATTCTGTTTTCGGTGCAGTCGCTCCGCGACTGAGATCATGGGATTCCACACATATACCGCGCGGCTGAAGCCGGCGGTTATAAATCTTCAGCCACTTCGTGGCTCTCACTCTCCGCACATGCGGGACAGTACGCGTATGCCGCAAAACAGCTATAAATCTTTATCCTCTTCGTGGCTATCACTCTCCGCACATACGGAACAGCACGCGTATGCCGCAAAGCGACTATAAATCTTCAGCCACTTCGTGGCTCTCACTCTCCACGCATACGGAACTGTACGCGTATGCCGCAAATCGACTATAAATCTTTATCCACCTTTCGTGGCTATCACTCTCCACACATGCGGAACAGCACGCGTATGCCGAAAAGCCGCTATAAATCTTTATCCTCTTCGTGGCTCTCACTCTCCGCACGTGAGGAACAGCATGCGTATGCCGCGAAGCGGCTACACAGAATATAACCGCCGGCTTTAGCCGCGCGGTCTCGGCACATACCTTCCCTCACCCAGTCGCGAAGCGACTGCACCACCCCTAATCCAATCATCCCTCTTCATCAACAAAAGCATATCCCATGCCCTCCACAAAATGTTTATACTCATCATAAAAAGATATACCACGATGATGCGCCTCCTGATTTATAATATAATTTTTCACTACCTCCAATTCAGAGACTGAGTATGATTTCACAGCATACCCTTTCCCCCAACCATACCAAGTTGCACCTAAATGTGTATGTTGTCTCGCCCAAGTACTTGAATATTGTTTTATATCTTTTACCGCTTTACTAATTGACACCGCCGGAGGTATAGTAATCAGCATATGCACATGGTCTGACATTCCATTAATACGATGCAGAGCCCATTTATTTTGTTTACAGATTCCATAGATATACGCATATAAATCACGTCTGTACGCTGGTGGAATAAGACTGCGCCGCCCTTTGGTGCCGAATACGATATGGTAATACAACTGGTAATAACTCATAATTCAGTTTCTGTTTTCGATGCAGTCGCTCCGCGACTGTACTCATTGGATTTCACACATATACCGCGCGGCTGAAGCCGGCGGTTATAAATCTTCAGCCACTTCGTGGCTCTCACTCTGCGCACGTGAGGAACAGTACGCGTATGCCGCAAAGCAGCTATAAATCTTTATCCTCTTCGTGGCTCTCACTCTCCGCACGTGAGGAACAGTACGCGTATGCCGCAAAGCGACTATAAATCTTCAGCTACTTCGTGGCTATCACTCTCCACACGTAAGGAACAGTACGCGTATGCCGCAAAGCGACTATAAATCTTCAGCTACTTCGTGGC